>Ga0207040_1002_pt1 | contig 123815 bp, 81 predicted proteins | sample Alteio_BWMinCont_72_FD_153279 | JGI IMG/M metagenome (GOLD analysis project Ga0207040, IMG submission 153279) | Enriched cells from forest soil in Barre Woods Harvard Forest LTER site, Petersham, Massachusetts, United States -... | ecosystem: Environmental > Terrestrial > Soil > Temperate forest >... | reverse complement strand
GTTGACGGCTTCAAACGCCGCGTTCGCTAATACCAGCGCGTTTGGATTTGCATTGCCGATATCCTCGCTGGCCAGGATAACCATGCGCCGGGCAATAAATTTTACGTCTTCGCCGCCTTCGATCATTCGGGCCAGCCAGTAAACCGCCGCATTGGGATCACTTCCGCGCATGGATTTGATAAATGCGGAAATGATGTCGTAGTGCTGTTCTCCTTTTTTATCGTAGAGTGCAATCCGCTGTTGGGCAAGTTCCATTACCAGTTGATCGGTAACAACGAGCCCCTGGGCCGGATCGGTCGCATCCGTTACCAGCTCCAGGAGGTTCAGCAACTTGCGCGCATCCCCTCCTGAAATCCGAATCATCGCTTCCGTTTCTTTCAATACGATGGTCCGCCGCTTGAGCTCAGGATCATTTTCCAGAGTAACCTGAAGGAGCCGGACCAGATCCCGATCGTTCAGCGGTTTCAACACATATACCTGGCAGCGGCTCAGCAATGCGCTATTTACCTCGAAGGATGGATTTTCAGTCGTGGCGCCAATCAGCGTAACAATCCCCTTTTCCACCGCACCAAGCAATGCGTCTTGCTGCCCTTTGTTAAACCGGTGAATTTCATCTATGAAAAGGATTGTTCCGGCCTGAGTTTTCGCCGATTCTATGACTTCGCGTAGATCTTTTACTCCGGCAGAAATGGCGCTTAAGGTGTAAAAAGGGACTTGCAGGCTGTGAGCAATGATATTGGCGATTGTCGTTTTGCCAGTTCCGGGAGGACCCCACAAGATCATGGAAGGCGGCTTGGCATGCTCAATGGCATTTCGCAATACGCTACCTTTGCCTGTCAGATGGTCCTGACCGACCAACTGTTCCAAGGAATTCGGGCGCATCCTTTCTGCCAAGGGAGCCCGTTGCAGGGCCATACGGTGAATTTTAGCGATTTTGTTGCAACAAGTTAGCTCATTTAGAGTTTTATCGGAAAGCCACCTGCTATGCGGCAGCCTTTTAATACCAAGTTTTGCCCCGCTCTCTTTCTCAGCCTGTTGATCTGCCTGATTTCTTTCCAGCACAGCTTTGGCCAAAAGATTTCCGCCGTGGAAAATTATGCCCTTAACCGGCCGGGCATTGTCATGATCCGGACGGTGTTTTCGGCGGACGTTTACATTAATAAGATGAAAATGGATAGCCGGCAATTCAACAATTTGCTGGATTCTATCCAACACCTGGAAAACAGCGGAGTGATATTTTCTGCTGAGCAAAAGCTCGACATCGTGCTGAAGGAAATGTACAATAACTCGGGCCGGTATTTTAAGGCAACCATGGATTACATCAGGCAAGGGGAACAGATCACCTCCACGGGCACGGGTTTTTTCCTCACCGGGGATGGCTATGTCGCCACGAATTGCCACCTGATCGACCTGGAGAACAATTTTATTCGTCGGCAATTCATCCTTTCTGCTTTCCGGCAGATTACCGAGGACAATTTGGATGCCTTGCAGAATAGCTGGGCTACTACGTTTACGGAGCAGCAGCGCAGCTTGCTGGATAATACCTATGCTTCAGTGTACTCCCGACTGTTTTCCATGGTCCTGAATAATCTCAAAAAAGAGGTGTACGTGGTTTATCGCTATGACCGGGGCATACACGCGCCGGCAAGCGAGAGTAAAGCCGCGGACATTGTAATCAAAGGACTGCCCATGCCTGGGAAAGATATCGCCATTTTAAAAATCGATGGAGATTCCTCTCTGCCCACCCTAAGGATCGCAGGAAAGCAGTTGCCCCAGGTCGGCGAACAACTCTATGTGTACGGGTATCCTGGTCCGGCGACCAACAACGATTTTGTTTCTGCGGAATCCTCGCTGGAACCAACATTGACCACGGGCATTGTGAGCGCCATAAAAAAGTCTGTTGGCGGTTGGCCAGTAATTCAGATGGACGCCAATATCAATCATGGCAGCAGCGGAGGACCGGTATGCAACGAGCGCGGCGAAGTGATTGGGCTGACCACCTTTGGCAGCTTAGAAAACCGGGGGGGCCTTGCCGCGGGACTGAATTTTGCCATCCCGGTCTCCATTTTACATGAATACCTGGATTCCGCAGACGTTGAACCCAGGATCAGCCATACTTCCCAGGTGTTTGGCCAGGGGATTCATTATTTCCAACAGGAATTCTACCGGAAAGCCTTGAAGAAATTTGAGGAAGCCAAGCAATTGAATGGGTTTTATCCCGGGCTCAGCGACTATATCGCCAAATGCAAGTCCCTCGTTAGTTCCGGAGAAGATAAAGAGGCTGCCGTTTTTCGCGTGGACCTGTTTGCTTTTTTTCTGCTTTTTCTACTCGTCATTTCGCTATATGTCCTGCTAAACCGGCGAAAGAAACATCTGCCTCCCGGTTTTCCCGGGTCTACCCGGCGCGGACCAGGGATTTCATGACGGGCGTTGGCTAATATACCACCATCGAAGGGCCCGAAGATTTAGCAGCACGTTCAATCCGATCGTAAGGCTGAACAACAGGCTGAGGACGCCAGCCACCTGGACGATCTCCCCCAATGGCAAATGCTCTGCGCCAGGGGGAATCTTCATCTGCTTCACGTATTCGCCGCTATGCTGAATAATGGACGCTCCGGAAACGGCGTTCAAAATGGCATAAAAAAAAGCCATCAGGCCCATGAACCGAATGCCCGTCGGGGTATTGCGGCTCAATGGAATTTCCGGGTGCAAAATGCTTTTGCGCAACTGCAAGGCGGCATAGCTGTGGAGGATGATGGCGCCGGCCAGCACGACGGAAGTCAGTATAGTCAGCAATTGCGAATATACCTGCGTCATGATTAATCCGGATAGAACCAATATGCTGGCAATCACCAGGTTAATCCAGGAGAGGACAGCGGTGATTTGCATTCTTATTTTCATGGTAGTAGCTGAATGGACAATTCCGTAAGCTGGACTTCATCAATGCGGGAGGGAGCATCCAGCATAACATCCCGGCCGCTGTTGTTTTTCGGAAAAGCGATAAAGTCACGGATGCTTTCGCTACCACCCAACAGGGCGCATAAGCGATCGAATCCAAAGGCAATGCCCCCGTGGGGAGGGGCACCGTAATCGAATGCGCTCAAAAGGAATCCAAATTTGTGCTGGGCTTCTTCCGCGCTCATACCCAAGGCTTGAAACATTTTCTCCTGGAGATGCCGTTGAAAAATTCGGATGGAACCACCTCCGATCTCATTGCCGTTCAAGACCATGTCGTACGCGTTGGCTTTAATGCTGGCATAAGGATGATCCAGGAATCTGGTGCCATTTTCCAATGCTGGCCCGTTTTCGGTCAGGAGGGCAATTTGGTTCGGCTTGGGCGCGGTGAACGGATGGTGCCGCGCCGCCCATCGGCCTTCCTCCTCGCTGAATTCGAAAAGCGGAAAATCGTACACCCAAAGCAATTGGAAATCCGTGTGTTTACGTAAGCCCAATCGCTCGCCCATTTCCAGCCTGAGCTCGCTGGCAGCCTTCCGGGTCCTGTCCTCGGGTCCAGCCAGTATGAGGACCAGGTCGCCGGGGACTGCACCGCAACGGGCAGCAATTTCCTTGAGCCTTTCTTCCAAGTAATATTTATCGACGCTGGACTTCACCTGGCCGTCTGCCTGCCATCGAAGAAAGACCAGCCCCCCCATCCCGATCTGGGGCCTTTTCACCCAATCGGTCAATTCATCCTGCTGTTTTCGGCTGTATCCCGCCAATCCGGGTAAGGCCATTCCCAGCACCGTCTGGGCGCGCTCAAAGGGCTCAAATCCGGCTCCAGTCACTACGGCTCCGGAAATGATTTCAGCATCGTTTTTTCTCAGCGGGGATTTGAGGTTGCCGATCTTTATCCCGAAACGAATATCCGGCTTGTCATTCCCATAGGACCACATGGCGTCCTCCCAGCTGATGCGGGGCAGTTTTTCGGCCAACTCCCGATTCAATACCTGCTGGAAAATTTCTTTGATCATTCCTTCGAAAAGCAAGAGAATATCTTCCTGTTCGACGAAGGCCATTTCGCAATCGATCTGCGTGAATTCGGGCTGGCGGTCCGACCGGAGATCCTCATCTCGGAAACATTTGACTACTTGAAAATACCGGTCATACCCGCTGACCATGAGCAGCTGTTTGAAGGTCTGGGGCGATTGAGGGAGCGCATAAAATTGCCCGGGGTTCATCCGGGAGGGCACTACAAAATCCCGGGCTCCCTCCGGCGTGGACTTAATCAGGAAGGGCGTTTCCACTTCGATAAAATGGTTCCGGTGCAAATAATTTCTCGCTGCGCGGCTGACCGCATACCGCAGCTCAAGGTTGCGGCGGAGCGGATTGCGCCTCAGATCCAGATAGCGGTACTTCATGCGCAGGTCGTCTCCTCCGTCCGTTTCGTCTTGAATGCTGAACGGGGGAGTAGCTGAGGCATTGAGTATCGTAAAGGAAGAAACCTGGATTTCGATCTCGCCAGTGGGAAGCTGTAAATTCTTGTTGCTGCGTTCAGCCACCCTTCCGCTGGCTTGCAATACAAACTCTCGGCCCAGCGGCTGTTCATCGAGGCGACGATTCAATTCCTCCCCAAAAAGCAATTGGGTAATGCCGTATCGGTCGCGAAGATCCACAAAACTGATCGTGCCGAATTTGCGCACGGCCTGAACCCAGCCGGCAAGGCTCACGGGTCGGCCAATATCGGCCGATCGCAGTTCTCCGCAATGGTGCGTCCGGTACATGGGGAAACCCCCTTTTGTCGGGGAGGGGCAAAGGTAGCTTAAAAGCTTGCAGGTTTTCGTCCGCAAGGAAGGGCAGGCTGACCCCCAATTCAACCAATTTTTTGCGTTTCCGCGGCTTGTTTAAATCCGCCACCCGCACCAGGCCGACTGGGTCGAAAAGGTATCCCCCCCATTTGAAGTTGACACGAAACAAAAAGCTGGGAGCAAAGAATAAAATATTCATAATCAATTAATAAATGGATGCTCCGGGAGATCGGCTCCGGGCTTTTTGCATTTTGGGAAAAATTACATATCTTGTTAAACCCGTACTATTCATTCCTGATGACTAAACCTCAGTAGGATTCATCCCTCTTACCTGAAAAGCTGACGATTTATCCAAGACCCATGTAAGGCCCGGACGATTGTTGATTGCCCTGAAAGCAAAAAGAAAAATGAGCCTTATGGAAATCGTTATCATTTGTTCTTTGGTTCTGGCGGTACTCGTATTGCATCGCCCGGTAACCGTACTAGTGAACAAACTTTACGAGCGGCGCCAATTCAGGAAATTTCTAAGCCAGGAAGTATTTTTTCATTCTGTCGTTTCCCGCCACCTAAACTATTACAACCGGCTGGGTTTAGATGACCAGCGTAAATTCCTATTTCGTACCTGGCTATTCAAAAAGTCCAAACAGTTCCATTATATTGAAGTCAGGGAAACTGCTGAAATGCCCATCCTGGTCAGCGCGGTCGCCGTTCAACTCACCTTTGGTCTCGAACGGTACCTGCTGAATTATTTCAACCATATTTTTGTCCTGCGGGATGACTATCACTATGGATTCTACTCGCGGCCATTCATGGGCCATGTAGACAAAACAGGGATTTATCTTTCCTGGGACAATTTCATGAAGGGCATTTCCGGTCAGACGCCTGATTGCAATGTGGGCTTGCATGAAATGGGCCACGCCCTGGCCTATGTCAATTTCATTACTGAGACGGACGAGGACAAACGGTTCAAGCGGGAGTTCAAAAATTTTTCCCGGGTTGCCCGACCCATTTTCACGGCGATGCAAAAAGGGAGCAAGAACCTGCTAGGCGATTATGCTGCGACCAATTATCACGAATTCTGGGCCGTCTCCGCGGAAACTTTTTTTGAAAACCCTGTCCGGTTCCGTTACGAACTGCCGGAATTGTATGAAGCCATGGCAAGTTTGCTAAATCAGGATCCCCTCCGCAATACCAGCAGCCGAAACAGCTTTTTCGTTAGAGATCAATTGAAAGTGGCTCACTAGATCCGATAATTAAGATCTGTTCAAGACCCCGCTGAACCTTTTGATGTCGACCTCTGCCGGCAAATTTTTCCCAATTCCCAGATGATCCGCCCATTGGCGGGCAAAATAAGGAGCCAGCGAACAGCCTTTGGTTCCCATCCCGTTGAATATTCCGATTTGCGGGGCGCTGGGGTGAAACCCTAAAAATGGCCGCCTTTCCAGAGTAGCTGGCCGAATGCCGGCGACATGGCCGGCCAAAGCAAAAGGAACTCTAAGGCAAACCCGAAGGGCGCCCAGCATGGCGTCTCGGAATGCGGCCGATGGCTCGTCATTTTCAAAGGACCATTGATAAGAGGATCCTGCCCAGAACAGACCATCTCTCCAGGGCAAGAGTAGAAATCCGGTTTTATACAATTTCTCTTTGGGCAGACCGGGAATTTCCAGGATCAAGGCTTCTCCTTTGTTGGGAGCAAAGGGTAGGTTTTTGAAATAGGGGCTGTGGAACCCCGACATGCCGTCGCAAAAGATGATCCTGCCCGCCTGGACGTCTTCGAAGCTAACCCCTTTTTCGCCAAGCTGGAGCCGGCTGGATTCGAACCGAATCTCCTGCAGCAATCCCATTTCTATCCAGCGTTTGCGCGCACGGGAAAGGAGCTCCGGCAGATCTACCAAGTAACAGGGGGAAATTTTGCCGTATCCGAAATCATGCTTCAGCAGGGAATCCCAGGAGCCGTCATCCTGGCAGGCTTGCAGGAATTCGGCTTTTTCTTCCAAGCGGTCCAAGAAAGCTTGACGCATCTGAGGGTTCGGAAAGAAATAGTTCATCTCCATTTCCCGGATGTTGGGAATTCCCAGGACTTCGCTCAGCCGGGTGTAAGCATCCCGGGCGAACGGGATCAGCTCGTCGGCCATCCAGGTCTTAACCAGGCAACGCCCCGTTACCGGGTTGATTAGGCCGGCAGCTATCCGGGACGCGGAAAGCGGCCTGGCTTCGTCGAGTATTAAAAAGGATATGGAAGCCTTTTCAAGCTCCCAGGCCAGAAAGGTTCCGCAAATGCCTTGGCCGACGATCAATATATCCTTTTTCATGCAGCAAAATTCTTCCGGTCGGTTCAGGTTGCGGGCTGGGTGGAAAAGAATGCCAGATCAGGAACCTTAAGTAGCCCGAATAGGAATAGGGGAAAAGATGCCCTTGCTTTGGCGTATGGGTTAAAAATGGCCGGAGTGGAAAGCAACCGGTTTGGTCAGCGGGAGCGGTATACCCTGGCCATTGTCGCCCCGATATCGGCCGGGCTCTCGACGACGTGAATGCCGCAATCATTCATAATTTTCATTTTTGCCGCCGCCGTGTCGTCACTGCCCCCGACGATGGCTCCTGCATGGCCCATCCTTCGGCCTGGAGGAGCCGTTTGCCCGGCTATAAAACCAACCACGGGTTTCAGGTAATGCTGTTTGATCCAAAGGGCCGCCTCGGCCTCCATGTTTCCCCCGATCTCTCCGATCATCACGATTCCTTCGGTTCCGGGATCGTTCATCAACAGTTCCACCGCATCCCGGGTTGGCGTGCCGATGATGGGATCGCCACCGATGCCCACAGCAGTGGATATGCCCAATCCCGCCTTGGCTACCTGGTCCGCTGCTTCATAGGTAAGGGTGCCGGATTTGGAAACAATGCCGATCTTTCCTTGTTTGAACACAAAACCCGGCATGATCCCCACTTTGCATTGGCCAGCCGTTATCACGCCGGGGCAATTCGGGCCGATCAGGCGCGATCGGCCGGATCTCAGGTAACTTTTTACCTTAACCATGTCCTGGACAGGTATGCCTTCTGTAATGCAAATGATCAGCGGAATGCCGGCGTCCGCCGCTTCCAGAATGGCATCGGCGGCAAATGCCGGGGGAACAAATATGATGGTCACGTCGGCACCGGTTTCCTTAACGGCTTCGGAAACGGTGTTGAAGACTGGGCGCTCCAAGTGTTTGGCGCCGCCCTTTCCCGGCGTAACACCGCCCACGACCTGGGTACCGTATTCCATCATTTGGGTAGCGTGAAAACTGCCTTCCGTGCCGGTAAAACCCTGAACAATCACTTTGGATTGTTGGTTAACTAAGATTGCCATGAAGATTGATTTGTCATCTGGCTGAGAGCGCTGCAGTGGAGCATTCTCTGCTTGCAGGTGGGCAAAAATAGGGGAAATTGTTGAAGGAGTTCGGCTCACCCACCGCCTGGCTTCGCTCATTTCAGGAGCTCGTCCATATTCCGGTTGTTGTCGATCTTTCCTTTCATCTCCAGCATCCGCATATCCTTGGCGTCCTTGAGGAATTCAGAGGCGAAGATGAATTCGTTCAAGCGCTCGTTCTTATTAAAAATGATCTCTTTGTTGCTCCCTTCCCATTCTTTGATGCCTTGGTACAGGTAGATGATGTGGTCGCCGATCTCCATCACGCTGTTCATATCATGGGTGTTGACGACGGTGGTAATGTTGAACTCCCGGGTAATTTCGGCAATAAGCTTGTCGATGAGCAGCGAGGTCTGGGGATCCAACCCCGAGTTCGGCTCATCGCAGAACAAGTATTTGGGATTTAGTACGATGGCCCGGGCGATTCCCACCCGCTTTTTCATCCCTCCGCTCAATTCAGCGGGAAACTTGCGGTTGACGCCGGTGAGATTCACCCGATCGAGCACTTCATTGACGCGCTTGAGTTTTTCCGAATACAACTTTTCGGTAAACATGTCCAGCGGAAACATGACGTTCTGTTCCACCGTCATGCTATCGAAGAGGGCAGAACCCTGAAAGAGCATGCCGATCTGCTGTCGCAGTTCCTTCCTTCCTTCATTGTGCATTTCGGTGAAACTTTTATTGCTGTACATGATCTTGCCGCTGTCGGGTTCAAATAGTCCCACCATGCACTTGATCAGAACAGTCTTGCCGCTTCCGCTGGTACCGATGACCAGGTTGCACTTCCCTGTTTGCATGACCGCACTCACATCCTCGATGATCACTTTGTCGCCGAAGGATTTCCGGATATGCTGGATCTCGATCATGATCAGACGGTTGGAGAATTAGCGTTGAGCAGCAACTGAGCTAGTATATAATCCGCAAACAGGATCATCACACAACTAACCACCACCGATTTGGTGCTCGCCCTCCCGATTTCCAGCGCTCCCCCCTTGACATAGTAGCCGTAATAGGCGGGAATGCTACTAATGATGAACGCAAAGGTATACGCCTTGGCCAAGGCAAAAAAGACATTATAGGGCTGGAAATACTGAAGCAATCCCTTGTCAAAAACGTTGTGGGCTATGATTCCGGAAACGCCTCCTGCGAATCGTCCGCCCCAGATCCCCAGGGTCGCCGAAATGACCACCAGCATGGGAATGGTTACCAGGCTGGCCAGGATCTTGGGGAGGATCAGGTAGGTCTTGGTATTAATCCCCATGATCTCCAGGGCATCGATCTGCTCGCTCACCCGCATATTGCCCAACTCGCCAGCTATCTTACTGCCCACGACGCCGGCCAGCACGATGCAAACCAGGGTAGGTGAGAATTCCAGGATCATGGTATCGCGGACGATTTGCGCGATGGTAGAAGTAGGGATAAAGGGACTGACGAGCTGGTAGGCGGTCTGCAAAGTGGAGACGGCGCCCATGAAAACGGAAATGATGACCACAATGCCCAGGGAGCCAATCCCTATTTCCGAGCATTGATGCATGAACTCCTTCCAGTACATTTTCCCGTTTTCCGGCCGGGAGAACATACCCTTGATCATTAGCAAAAAACGCCCTAAATCAGTAAATATGCTCATGCGTCGGATGAGTTCAATGCAGGTCGGGGATCGAATGCGGATTCCCCAAATCCAAAAAGGCAAAGTACAATTTTCTTCGAAGCCTTTGTGGAATAATTTACTTCAAGGAATCAGCGCGAGCCGGCAGAATATTATTTTCTAATCGCCTGGCGTGAACGGTTATTGGATGCCGTGTCCTCGGATTTGCTGCATTTGATTTGCGCATCAATGACCGCAACGAGTGCCATGTTATAAATGCTTCTCACCGAAGAACCCAACTGAAGAATGTGGACCGGTTTTTTCAGCCCGAGCAGGATGGGTCCTATGGCATCGGCACCGCCTACTTCCTTGAGCAGGTTGTAGGCTATATTGCCTGCGGCAAGGTTAGGAAAAATAAGGGTATTTACTTCTTGATCCACGAGTTCGCTAAAAGGATAATTCTCTTTCAGGATGTCGCCACTGAATGCCAGGCTAGCCTGCATCTCCCCGTCCACGATCAGGGAAGGATTCTTTTCCTTCACGATTTTGCGTGCATCGGACACAAGCCGGGCCTCCGGGGAGTTGCTGGTGCCGAAATTGGAATAGCTGAGCATCGCTATGCGGGGAACCAGGCTGAAGTTCTGCACTTCCCGGGCAACCATCAGCGTGATATCCGCCAACTCTTCCGCCGTGGGATTGAAATTGACAGTCGTATCGGCGAGAAAGAGTGGCCCCTTTTTGGTCAGCATAAGGTACATGCCGGCAATTTTCTTGACCCCCTGCTCTGTGCCGATGATCTGGATGGCGGGGCGGATGGTGTCCGGATAGTTCTTGGTGAGCCCCGATATCATGGCGTCGGCCTCGCCGGTCTCCACCATCATGCAGCCAAAATGATTCCGGTCGCGCATGATTTTGGATGAATCATATTTGTTGTACCCTCTGCGCTGTCTTTTCAGGAAAAACAACTCACTGAAAGTCTTTCTCATCTCCTCCTGAGCATCGCTGCGGGGATCGATGATAGGCAAGCCTTCTATATCAATGTGATTCGCTTCCGCAATGTGACGGATCTTTTTCTCGTTGCCTAACAGGATCGGGTAGGCCACTCGCTCATCGAAGACGATCTGCGCTACCTTGAGAATTTTAAGGTTATCGGCTTCCGCAAATACCAAGCGTCTCGGATCGCGTTTCGCCTTGTTGCCCAGTATCCGGATCAGCTGGTTGTCCAGGCCCAGTCGCTTGTTCAGGTCGATGCTATAGGTCTCCCAGTTATCAATGCGTGTCTGAGCAACTCCGCTCTCCATGGCCGCCCGGGCGACTGCCGGGGCCACGGTGGCCAACAAACGCGGATCCAACGGTTTGGGGATAATATATTCGGGCCCGAAAGAGATATTCTTTTCGTTATAAGCCATGTTGACGATGTCGGGGACCGGACTTTTGGCCAATTCGGCCAGCGCCTTGACCGCCGCTAGTTTCATGGCCTCGTTGATCTGGGTAGCCCGCACATCCAACGCGCCGCGGAAAATGAAAGGGAAACCCAGCACGTTGTTAACCTGGTTGGCGTAATCACTTCTGCCGGTAGCCATGATGAGGTCTTCCCGGGCGGAAGCGGCCTGGTCGTAAGATATCTCCGGATCCGGATTCGCCATGGCAAAAACGATCGGTCGGCGCGCCATGCTTTTCACCATCTCAATGGTTACCAGGTTGCCCACGCTGAGGCCCACGAATACATCCGCATCCTTCATGGCCTTCTCCATCGTCCAGTCACTCTTCTTTACCGCGAATTTCTTTTTGTCCTCATCCAGGTCCGCCCTTCCTTCGTGAAGAACGCCGTCTTTGTCAAACAAGATGAAATTCTCATACCGTGCGCCCAGGGCCACGTAGAGTTTTACACAGGCCATGGCTGCCGCACCGGCGCCGCTGATGACGAATTTTATCCGGTCGATCTTCTTTTTTTGCAACTCCAGTGCGTTGATCAGGGCAGCGCTACTTATAATTGCGGTGCCGTGCTGGTCGTCATGCATGACCGGAATGTGCAACAACTCGCGCAACTGCTTTTCAATATAAAAGCATTCTGGCGCGCGGATATCTTCCAGGTTAATTCCACCGAAGGTGGGCTCCAGGGCCCGGACGATGCTCACGAATTTCTCGGGGTCCTTCTCATTGATCTCAATATCAAATACATCAATATCAGCGAAGATTTTAAACAGGACGCCTTTGCCTTCCATGACGGGCTTGGACGCCTCCGGGCCGATGTCCCCTAGTCCAAGCACGGCGGTCCCGTTGCTGATCACGGCCACCAGGTTTCCTTTAGCGGTATATTTATATACGTCCTCTTTGTTGCGGAAAATCTCTTTGCAAGGCTCGGCCACGCCGGGGGAATAGGCTAGGGACAGGTCTCGCTGGGTTTTGGCTTCCTTGGTTGGAACAACTTCTATCTTTCCGGGCCTTCCTTTGGAATGGTATTCGAGCGCTTGTTCTTTTCTCAACTGCTGTTTTTCCATATGGAACCTTGTCATTACCCGGCACCGGCCCAGGTCATCGTCATGCAAAATACAAAAATGCGGATTGACGGGCCGGTTTGCGATGGACTGCGCTAGGGCATCAGGGGCAGTTCCAGGTGCGAAGCGTTCCCGGGAGAACGGTATATCGTCTGTTTCGCAGCCTTGAAATCGGAGCTCTGGGCGTCAAAGATGGATGGTACGAACTGTTGCGGATTGCGATCGATGATCGGGAACCAGCTGCTTTGAACTTGCACCATGATCCGGTGACCTTTGCGGAACACGTGATCCAGGCTATGCAGACCGATTCGATAGGGCTCGACTACTCCCGCGGGTATTGGCTCCGGCTTTTCGAAGCCGTTACGGAATCTTCCCCGGAATACCTCGTTGGCGACCATAAGTTCATATCCGCCCATGCGCCGGTCCTGCGGGTAAGATTCGGGGTAGACGTCAATCAACTTCACGATCCAGTCGGCATCGGTGCCGGTGGTGGAAGCATACAAGGTCGCCTCCACTTTGCCGGTAACCGTGATATCCCGCGAAAGCACTTCCGTTTGCCAGCTGGCTACGTCCGGTCGATTTTCCACAAATCGCTGATCCTCCGTAAGCCAGGTGTACCATCGGGAACCGGGTCCATAGGTTTCTTCGATGGGTCTTTGCCGGTAGGGAACGGGATGAGCGGGATCAGATAGATAACTGTCGGCCTGTGTCGAGTCGCCTGGTCCGGGCTTCTCAAATGACAAGCCCCCGCCGGACCGGAAATAAAGTTTAGTGGGAACTGATTCGGCGGGCGGCCATTGTTCGTAGGTCTTCCAGACATTTGAACCTGTCTGAAAGCAGGTGGCTTCGGCAAAATGTCCATCTCCGATTCCTTTCAGGTAATAGGCGAACCACCTCGCCTGGATATCTTTTCTAAAGCTTTGGGCGGTACTGGTATCAAACTTGGTGTTTCCCAATTTGTCGCCCTTACCGTATGCCCATCCCCCATGATTCCAGGGCCCGACGACCAATACATTCCGATGTTGGCGGTCTTGTTTTTCCCAGGTCTCGTATGCCTGAATAGGCCCATAAAAATCCTCCTGGTCCCACCACCCCGCTACGTTCATTATATGGACTCGCGGTGAATCCAGCCAGCGCGACAAGGCCTGCTCTTTCCAGAATGAATCATAATTGGGGTGCGCAATGAAATTGTTCCAGGTGGGAAGCCGGCCGTGAAAGTATTTTGCATTGACGTTGGACAGCGGACCCAGGTCCAGGTACCAGTCGTATGTATCGTAGCGGTTGAAAGGAAAAAGAGTATCCGTCTTGGAGGATTCCTCCATGAACGCGTATTCGAATCCATAACTCAGCCGAAAGGCCCCGTTGTGATGAAAATCGTCTCCCAGAAACATATCGGCCGGGGAGGCCTGCTCCGATACGGCGACCAGTGCGGGATGTGGGTCCACTGCGCCCATCACGGTAGTCCACCCGTCGTAGGAAATCCCGTACATTCCGGCTTTTCCGTTATTGGGTTTGATCTGCGTCAAGATCCACTCGATGGTATCGTATGCATCGCTGCTTTCATCAATAGATCTGGGATTGTTCTTGTCCCGCATTGACCGCATCATTTCAAATTGACCCTCCGAGCCGTAGCGACCCCGGATATCCTGGTAGGCAAACAGGTATCCATCCTGGGCCATGTCCATTACATAGGCATTCCGGTCCGGGCTGGGATAAGCGTTGGCGCTATACGGGGTCCGAAGGAGCAGCAGCGGAGGCGCTTCGTTCGGATGTCGCGGGATAAAGAGCACGGTGTGCAATCGAATGCCGTCCCGCATCGGAATCATCACCTCCGTTCGGTCGTATGAAATTCCCCGACCCGCTTGACCACAGCCGGGGACAGTCCCCAACAGGCAGACAGCGATGCAGACAGTCGTGAAGCAAGAGGATCGCATAGTAGCTGGAATCTATCAGGAAGATCGCCGGGCAAACCGGATCGTGCTGCCCAGCCAGGCCATCATGGCCATCCCGGTCTCTATAGCCGATTCATCGACGTTAAAGGTCGGGGTATGGACGCCGGAAACAATGCCTTTTTCCCGGTTCATGACTCCCAGCCGGTAAAAGCAGCCCGGAATAGCCTGAGTATAATAACCAAAATCCTCGGAACCCATCCGGATTTCCGTTTCCATCACATTGTCCTTGCCAATCAGATCTTCTGCCTGCCTGCGGGCCAGTACATTCAATTCCTCGTTGTTGTAAACGGAAGGATAGCCGACATCTATGCGCAGGTCCAGGCTGGCTCCCATCGAATGCACCAATTCAGTTGAGAGTTTCCGGATCAGTTCATGAGCCTTGAATCTCCATCCCTCGTCCATGGCCCGGAAAGTGCCCATCAGCTTCACTTCACTAGGGATAACGTTGGTCGTGTAGCCGCCCTGAAAAGAAGTAACCGAAAGGACGGAAGGGAAAAAGGGATCACGGTTCCGACTGATGAGCTGTTGAAGGCCAACCACCAGATGGGAAGCCACCAATATCGTGTCAACCGTGGTATGGGGTGCGGCGGCATGGCCCCCCGGGCCCCGGATAGTAAAGTACAATTCGTCCGCGCTGGCCATAACCTTGCCTCCGCGAAAACTCAGTTTGCCGATCTGCAGGCCAGGGTGCACGTGCAGGCCGAATATGGCTTCGGGGGCCGGATTTTCCAGTACTGACTCCCGGATCAGCAGACTGGCACCCCCCGGATTGCGTTCCTCTCCCGGTTGAAAAATCAATTTCACCGAGCCCTCCCAATCCTGGCGAAGCTTATAAAGGATCCGGGCCGCGCCCAGGAGGATGGCCGTATGCACGTCGTGTCCGCAGGCATGCATGATTCCCTGGCGCTGTGACCGGTAAGGCACATCATTTTCTTCTGCGATGGGAAGCGCATCGAGGTCGGCGCGAAGGGCTATCACCCGTTGATCGGGATTTTTCCCCCGGATCAGCCCAACGACCCCCGTTTTTGCTTTGATCTCAAAAGGGATACCGTATTCCGTCAGCTGCTGCTGCACGAATTCTGAGGTTTCAAATTCCTGGTAGCTTAGCTCCGGGCGCGCGTGCAAGTATCGTCGGATCTCCACAAAGTCGGGGCTGAGGGTGCGGGCCAGGTCCAGGATTTTTTGCTTGAGCATGTCAATCCGGTTTTACTTCGATGATGTCCCGAACGAGGTATAGCCCGGAAGCAAACATCTTGGCCAATTGCTGCAGGTAAGGGTCGGCTGCGTCTTCCGTCTTAAAGTTGCCAACCCGCAGCCGGTAATAGGGAGGTTGATAGATAATGTATGATTTTAACTCGGGGTATTGCTGGTAGATCCGCGCTTTAACCGCAAAAACCTGGTTTCGGTCGGTGGAATTAATGACCTGGATCCGAAAGCCCGGGATATTCCTGCGGCTGTCCCGCGTCGTTTCTTCGTTGATCTGGATTTGTTTTTTGATCAGCTGATCGATGCGGGGGTCCTTGTCCACCTGCACGCTGCCGCTATCCTGCTGCGCGTGAAGTTGCAAAGCAAAAAGAAACCAAAGAAAAAACAAGACTGTCTTCATGGATGTCTATTGAACGTGATGGACTTTCCCGTTGTTGAAAACTCACTAAGCGCCCGCTTTTTCGCGCTCTTCCTGAGCCAGCCGGACACCCGCACTGGTCCCCAGGCGGCTAGCCCCGGCGTCCACTAATTTCCAGGCCATTTCCAGGGTCCGGATCCCCCCGGAAGCCTTGATCCCGACCGTCGGCGGCAACACTTCTTTCATCAGGCGAACCGCTTCAACCGATGCGCCCGCTGCAGCAAATCCGGTGGACGTCTTGATATAGTCCGCTCCCATCCCGGCATAAAGCGAACAGCAGCGGATGATTTCTTCTTCGGTTAGCATACCGCTTTCAATGATCACTTTCAGTCGTCGCCCCGCTGCATGTACGGTTTGGCAAATGGGAACCATTTCTTTTTCCAGCAGGGACCAATCCCCGCTGCGCAAGGCCATCAGGTTGATCACTACGTCGAGTTCATCGGCCCCATCCCGGCAAGCATATTCGGTTTCCGTCCACTTGGACTCGGGGACGGAATATCCGAGGGGGAAGCCAATCACAGTCGCAAGCCGGCTCATATCCCCGGAAAGCAAAGTCCGGGCGTGCCGAACGGTGAATGGCGGAATGCAAACTGCGGCGAAACCGTAAGTTCTGGCTTCCTCGCAGATCCGATCAATGTCCCCGTAGCTGGTCAAAGCCGACAACTGGGTATGATCAATATAGGATGCAATATCGGCCGCCATGCTCACCGCAAACAATATCCATCGAAATTAACCCATTTCTCCCAATCAACTTATTCACATTGACTTGATTGGCCTCCGCGCGCTTTGTCTTTAAGCCAATTTGGTATATACTTGCCAAAGGTTCTTGATATTTACCGGGTAGGCGCAAGGCGCGACTCCCGAAAATAGACACTGCTAACCGGTCTGCCGGAAAAGCCTCTGCGAATTTGCTTGGACATTTTGGGTTCCCGAAGGGAAATCTGATCTTTTCGTTCGGGACCAAACAGGAACAAGCTGTTCTTCCACAAGGCAGAATACCGATCCTACGCTTTTTATTTGGCCGAAGGTTACCCGGATTTTCACCCTGCGGGAACCTGCCTTCCGGATCGGGAGGGAATTTTCCGCTTTTTGCAGTCAACCAAAAACTAATTCATATGCATGCGATTTGGTCCGATCACCTGGCGAGGCGAACTGCTGCCATTTCGGCCTTCCTGCTCATCATTCAGTCGGCCTTCGCCCAGGTTACCGTTCCCGTCAACGGCGTGCAGGATAAACGAGAAAAGAATTACGCCTTTATTCACGCAACGATTGTGAAAGATGACGAGACGACGATTCCAGATGGGACCTTGCTGACCCGTAACGGCAAAATAGAAGCGGTGGGAGCGGCGCTGCCCATTCCAACAGGTGCCGTTGTTGTAGACTGCCGGGGGAAATTTATTTATCCCTCCTTTCTGGACATCTATAGCGATTACGGCATTCCGGTTCCGCAGCGGCCAGCCCCCGGGCAGGAAACAGTCCGGCCAAGCTGGCAAATGAATTCGAATACCAAGGGGGCTTATGATTGGAATCAGGCCATCAAGCCGGAGATCGATGCTTCCCGGATCTTTGCAGTGGACGATAGTCGGGCCAAACCGCTTCGCGACCTGGGTTTCGGGACGGTGCTGACCCATCAGAAGGACGGAATCGCCCGGGGGACCGGCGCGGTCGTCACCTTGGCCAATGAAAAAGAGAACCTGGTCCTGATTAAGCCCCGGGCTTCCGCTCATTATTCCTTCAGCAAGGGAACCTCAATACAGGCTTATCCCGGGTCCCTGATGGGATGCATTGCGCTGCTCAGGCAAACCTTCCTAGACGCCGCCTGGTACAAGGGACGCCCCGACGGCGAAGGGGAAAATCTAAGTCTGCAAGCCTGGCTGGACAATCAGGGTCTACCCCAAATATTCGAAGCCAATGACAAATGGAATGATTTGCGGGCGGACCGGATCGGCGATGAATTCGGAGTTCAATTCATCATCAAAGGCGGTGACAATGAATATCAGCGGATCCAGGATATCGCTGGAACCGGGGCCAGTTTCATCTTGACCTTGAATTTCCCGGTAACCCCTGATGTTGAAGATCCCAACGATGCCCGGTTTGTTTCCCTGGCAGACATGAAGAATTGGGAGCTGGCTCCCGGAAATCCTGCGGCCTTGGAAAAGGCCGGGATACCGTTTTGCCTGACGACTTCCGATTTACGTGATGTCAAGCAGTTCTCCGCCAATTTGCGCAAAGCTTTGGATTATGGCCTCTCGGAAAAAAAGGCTTTAGAGGCGCTGACCCGGACGCCGGCTACCCTCTTGGGGATTTATGGCGAGGTCGGCAGTCTTGATCCGGGCAAGTTGGCGAATTTTCTCATCCTGTCCGGGCCTATGTTCCGGCAAAAAACCGTCCTGCTGGAAAACTGGATCCAGGGACAGCCATATGAAGTGCATGGCGAGGAATGGAATAACATCTCCGGATCCTACCGGTTAGACATACAGACCCCAAAAGGCATACTCCACTATGGCCTCGAAGTCCAGGGGCCAAGCAACGCGACAGTTGTTGACAAAGACAGCCTGAACACCCGATTCAGTTATGACGGCAAGTTTATTCATTTGAGTTTTTCGAATTCGCCGCTGCCCCGTCGCCGGGCGACGGACACCGCGTCCGGAAGGCTGCCAACAAATCCGGGCGCGGGGCGAGGTGGAAGAATGGGCAGAGGGTCCGACAGGACCGGCCCCTCCATCCGGTTGAGCGGTACTGTGAATGGCGACAGCTGGAATGGAAACGGGGAGGACAGTAGCGGGAACCCGGTACTTTGGACCGCCAGCTTGCAAAAGGCGGGCGTTACCGTTGAAGACAGCACGCGGAAGAAACCGGAGGCTGTCTTGGGGAAAGTGCTCTATCCATTTGATGGGTTCGGTTGGGATGAAATGCCCAAGGCAGAAGACCTGCTGATCCGCAACGCGACGGTTTGGACCAATGAGGCGGAGGGCCGGCTTGAGCACACGGATGTCCTGGTCAGAGGGGGTAAGATTGCCCGCATCGGGTCGGGGATCAACGAACCCAGCGTAAAACAAATTGACGGCACCGGAAAATACCTGACGCCAGGCATCGTCGACGAGCACTCCCACATAGCCGCCGCGTCAATAAATGAAGGAGGGCATTCCGTCACTTCGGAAGTCCGAATTGGCGACAACCTCAACCCGGAAGACATCAATATTTATCGTCAGCTAGCAGGAGGGGTAACTTCATCGCATATCCTGCATGGATCAGCCAATACGATTGGCGGACAAACCCAACTGATCAAATTGCGCTGGGGCGACGATGACCAGGGACTCAAGTTCAAGAACTGGGATCCCTTCATCAAATTTGCGCTGGGGGAAAACGTCAAACGTACCACCAGTCAAAACAATGCCCGCTTCCCCGACACGCGCATGGGTGTGGAGGAGGTAATGAATGACGCCTTCCAGCGGGCCACCGACTATGCCCAGGCCCTCAAACGGGCGTCTTCCAGCGCAGCCAAAGGCAATCCTGGCGTCAAAACGCCCGCAGTCCGGCGGAACCTCCAGCTCGATGCACTGGTGGAAATCATGCAAAAGAAGCGATTCATCACCTGTCATTCGTACGTGCAAAGCGAGATCACGATGCTGATGCGCGTGGCTGACAAATTCGGATTCCGGGTGAACACGTTCACGCATGTGCTGGAAGGATACAAAGTGGCCGACAAGCTGAAAGCGCATGGAGCCAATGTGTCCACTTTTTCAGACTGGTGGGCCTATAAGGTCGAGGTGGAAGATGCCATTGCCTACAACGCAGCCCTCATGGTCAAGGCTGGGCTGAATGTTTGTATCAATTCGGATGATCCGGAAATGGCCCGAAGGTTAAACCAGGAAGCGGCCAAGTCGGTGAAATACGGCGGCCTGAGCGAAGAAGAGGCCTTCAAGATGGTCACCCTGAACCCGGCCCGGGCCTTGCATGTCGATGATCGGGTGGGTAGCATCAAGGTGGGGAAAGATGCAGACCTGGTACTTTGGTCGGATAATCCCCTGAGCGTATACGCAAGGGCTGAAAAGACCCTGGTGGACGGGATTGTGTATTACGATGTGGGACGCGACTCGACCATGAGGCAATACATACAGACAGAAAAGAACCGACTAATCCAGAAAATGATTTCGGAAAAAAGGTCAGGAAGTCCGGTGGAGCCCGCGATACCCAGCTTTCAATACCAGATGGGTTGTGGGGACCATGCCTCCCAGGATGGCCTGATCACGATTGAAGATGACGGAGACGGAACGGATTCCAGCTACTAAACAAACGGATTTATGTGTAAATATTTCTTTTTCCTTTTTGCGCTGGTTCCACCGGCCATTGCTTCGGCCCAGGCAGACATTTATCCTGCCAAGCCCTATGACGGAAGCCTGTGCATCATTCACGGCACCGTGCATGTTGGCAATGGACAGGTAATCAGTAACGGTACCATCCTGATCAATCAGGGCAAGATCCTGCAGGTTGGCGAAGGCCTACCGGCGCCATCGGGGACCGACCGACTTATCGATGCCAGCGGCCAGCAGGTCTATCCCGGATTGATCTTGCCTGTCTCCGACCTGGGCCTCAGAGAAATTGCGGAAGCCGTACGGGGGACGGACGACTACCGGGAATTGGGCGATCTGAATCCCAATATCCGTTCGATTGTGGCCTACAATACGGATTCCAAGATCACCAATACCTTAAAGGCCAACGGCATACTGCTTGCGGGAATCACCCCGCAGGGAGGCCTGATCAGCGGATCCTCCACCCTGGTTCAGCTGGATGCGTGGAACTGGGAAGATGCCACCTATCAGGCGGATTTCGGCATACACCTCAATATGCCCAGCTTCCTGCGCAGGCCTGAGAGGCGGTTCGCGGCGAGAGAGCAGGCTACACCTCCAGCCGATCCGACGCGGGAAGCGCTGGATCAGATAGAACGGATCAAGTCTTTTTTTCGTCAGGCCAAGGCCTATGCCGCAGAAAGCACTCATGCGGAGACCAACCTCAAATTGGAAGCCGTAGGCGGACTTTTTCTCGGAAAGCAGTCGCTATTTGTCCACGGGGACCAGGTGAGGCAAATGCTGGTAGCCATCGACTTCGCCAAGGAATTTGGCTTCCACGTGGTGATTGTCGGGGGCAGCGAAAGTTTTTTGATCGCCCCATTGCTGGCCCAAAATCACATTGCTGTGATCTTGCAGGAAATGCACCGCCTTCCGGATACCGAGGACGATGACGTGGACCAGCCATTCAAGACCCCTGCGATCCTTCAGCAAGCCGGCGTCTTATTTGCCATTAACGATTCCCACGAAACGTCCCGGTACCGAAACCTCATGTTCGATGCCGGAACGGCCGCCGCTTACGGGCTCAGCAAAGAACAAGCTTTGCAGGCCATCACCTTGAACAGCGCCCGCATACTTGGTGTGGGAGATCGGACGGGCTCCCTGGAAGCCGGAAAGGACGCCAATATCGTTATCTGCTCTGGGGATATCCTGGACATGAGGACCAGCACGGTGACGCACGCATTAATACAAGCCAGGGAAGTAAGCCTGGAAAACAAACAAACGCAATTGTATGCCCGATATCTGTATAAATATGGGCTCCGGTAACCGGCAGCCGCCAGGGGATCCTGGCAAAAGCCTCGGTTCGCAGCGAAATTCCCTGCGCCATGCGGGTATTAGCTTGGCTATCGCGTGCCTCTATGCATTGGCGCCCTCCGGTTTGCAGGCGCAGTCAAAACTGGACAGCCTTTTGCCTGTCCGGGCGCTCTGCTTAGATATTCCCCGGCCCGCCGGCCTGGATTCCTTTCTTCATTTTATCGAAAGCGACCTTCCGCCCCGCAAAGTCAATACGCTGCTGCTACTCGTGGATTATCATTACCGATTCAGCAGCCATCCAGAACTCACCGATAGCTTTGCTTTGTCGAAAAGTCAGGTTCAGAAAATCGTCGCAGCTTGCCACAGCAATCATATCCGACTGATCCCGCAGATAAATCTCCTGGGACACCAATCCTGGGCCAATCGGACAGGCCGGCTACTTACGGTATATCCCCAATTTGATGAAACGCCCTATGTGCGGATGCCTGAAAAATACAGCTGGCCCAATGCGGAAAATCTGTATTGCAAAAGCTATTGTCCCCTGGCTCCGGGCCTGCATAAAATTCTATTCGACGTGATCGACGAGCTTTGCGACGCATTTGAGTCCGACGCGTTTCATGCGGGAATGGACGAGGTGTTTTATTTGGGGGAAGACCGTTGTCCGCGCTGCAGCGGCAGCGACCGTGCATCTCTTTTTGCCGGGGAGGTTCGCGCGATCCACGACCATTTACAATCCAAAGGACGGGAAATGTGGATGTGGGGAGACCGTTTGCTGGATGGCAAGACCACGGGTCTGGGTATTTGGGAGGCCAGTTACAACGACACGTACCGGGCCATCGACCTGATTCCCCAGGATGTTGTCATTTGTGATTGGCATTATGAACGGCCCGACAAGACCGCCATATATTTTGCCATGAAGGGATTCCGGGTGATCAGCTGTCCCTGGCGTCAATCCGATTTGGCTTTGCAGCAGCTGAAAGATATGATCGAATTCCGGCAGGGTTCCACTCCGGAAATGCGCAGCCGCTTGATGGGAATCATGGAAACCACCTGGTCTTCAACCGAGCGGTTCATCGCCGGATTCTACGCCAATGCGCCCAATCCGCCAGGGCGGGAGCCCAATTCCTGGAATTGCTTCCGGGCGCTATTCGACGAAGTGATGAAATTGAATTAGCAATTTGGCACCAACGAGGTTCAATTGACTTTATTCACGCTGCCCACGCCACTAACGTGCTGTTCGACCGTCGTCGCGTTACCCTTGTAGCTGACTGATCCGGCTCCACTCACACGCGCCTCCAGCTTTACGCTGGCATACACTTCGGCACTGCCCGCTCCGGAAATTTCCACCCGGGTATTTTCGGCCAAAAGGTCATAGCAATGGGCAGAACCGGCGCCGCTCAGCCCCAAGTCGACGTCCTTGGTTTGCCCCTGCAGATCGATGGAACCACTTCCGGAGATTTGCGCCGTCAATTCAGGCGCGTCCACATTCATTTTGATGTCTCCGGCCCCGCTGGAATGCAGAAAAAGCGCTTCATTATTAACAATTTTGTTCTGGCCGACAATATCTCCCGCACCGGATACCCGTATATGGCTAAACTCCGGAGCCGTTACATATACTCTCAAGTCGCCGGTGGGATCGAGATTATAGCCCGGCATCTCGCGCACGATCAGCCGATCCCCTTCTTCCACCACTTCGATGAGGCGAAGCAGGTTTTCATCGCCTTCCAGGCGCACGGGTTTCTGATCACCCTGGGAAATATATAAGTTGATGGTTCCGCTCACGTCAACGTTCTTAAAGGAAGAAACGGAATGCTCTTCGGTACGGATCACGCCGTTGCCTCGAACGCGTTTTCCCATCATGTACCGGCAGGATCCCAGACCCAGGGGGAGGACGAGAAGAAAACAAATCCAGATTCTCATATGCCAGTTTTTTGTTGAAGAAAAGGTAAGGATAATTTCAATATCGTCGAATAATCGGTGATAGAGGCTCGCCGGGGCATTAGCGGTAGACTCGGGCCGGCTGGGAACAATTATTTACCTTCGCATCCCATGGCGGAAAAAATAATCATTCTTGATTTTGGAGCTCAATATACCCAACTGATTGCGAGGGCCGTGCGGGAAGCCAATGTATTTTGCGAGATCTTTCCCTACAATATAAAAATCAAGCCGGATCCGGAAGTGAAGGGAGTTATCCTTTCCGGTTCTCCTTTTTCGGTAAATGATGCCCGGGCCCCCGTCGTAGATATCGAAGCCTTGCGCCGCCGCTATGCGGTCCTGGGAATCTGCTACGGAGCGCAGCTCACGGCTAAGCAATACGGGGGCAAAGTCGCGAGCAGCGATCACCGGGAATATGGCCGTGCACTCCTGGAAAAAAGAATGGATGATCCTTTGTGGAAGGATGTTACCGACCTTTCCCAGGTCTGGATGAGCCATGCGGATACGATTCTGGAACTTCCGTCGGGTTTCAATATTCTGGCCAGCACCCAGAGCATCCCCTGTGCCGCTTTCCGCAAGATGGGAGAAGGCCCTGCCCTGTATGCCCTCCAATTCCATCCGGAAGTCTACCATTCGATTGAAGGGAAAAAAATAATCCGGAATTTCCTGCTGGATATCTGCGGATGCGTGCAAGATTGGACTCCGGCCCATTTCATCAGCGACAGCGTGGCGAAACTCCAAAAGCAAATCGGAAAGCGCAGCGTGATCATGGCTTTGAGCGGCGGCGTGGACTCCACGGTGGCGGCGACCTTGATTCACCGCGCCATCGGGCCTCGCCTCCATGGCATTTTCGTGGACAACGGCCTGCTGAGAAAAAACGAATTTGCCGAGGTATTGGAAAATTATAAACAGATCGGACTCGATGTGCGCGGCATCGATGCCCGAAATCTTTTTTACAAAAAGCTAAAGGGCAGGACGGACCCGGAAGACAAGCGCAAGACCATCGGCAAATTGTTTATAAAAGTATTCAGACGGGAGGCAGCGCAGATGTCGGATGTAGAGCTTTTGGGCCAGGGAACGATTTACCCCGACGTGATCGAAAGCACGTCGGTACACGGGCCTTCCTCCACCATCAAGTCCCATCACAACGTGGGCGGATTGCCCAAGAAAATGCACCTCGGCTTAGTGGAACCCCTCCGATACCTGTTCAAGGACGAAGTGCGTCGGGCTGGCGAAGAGCTGGGGATCCCCTCCTCGCTGTTGCAGCGACATCCTTTTCCGGGGCCCGGTCTGGGCATCCGGATCCTGGGGGAAGTAACCAAGGCCAAGGTAAACCTGCTCCAGCAGGCCGACGATCTGTTTATCCGGGCCTTAAAGGACCACCACTTATACAGCACGGTCTGGCAGGCGGGAGCCATTCTTTTGCCAGTCAAAAGCGTGGGCGTGATGGGGGACGAGCGTTCCTATGAATTCACGGTGGCATTGCGCGCAGTAACTTCCGTCGACGGCATGACGGCGGACTGGGCGCGACTGCCCTACGATTTCCTGGCCACCGTCTCGAGCGAGATCATCAATTCGGTGAAAGGGATCAACCGGGTCGTATTCGACATCAGCAGCAAACCGCCGGCAACCATTGAATGGGAGTGAGGGGGTGGTATCCAAATGGCATTATGGAGCAAGTTTTTAAATATTTAATCTCCTTATTTTTTTCCTGCATCCTATGGGCGGTAGGCATTTCCCAGGCGGACAGCGCGGTCCATCGCCACCGTGTAGCCGTGTTTATTCCCCTTTACCTGGATTCCGCCTTTGACGCTTCCGGCAATTACCGCTACGACAAGAATTTCCCCAAATTCCTCAATTCCGGCTTGGAATTCTATGAAGGCATGGAGCTGGCACTGGATACCTTGCGCAAAGAGAACTTGTCACTGGACGTCGAGGTCTACGACACGCGAAAAGCCGGACTTAACCTCCCATCCCTTTTGGAGAGCCCCGATTTCCAGCCCACGGAACTGATCATCGCACACGTCGAACCCGCAGAATTGCGGCTACTGGCCAATACAGCAGCGCAAAAAAATATTCCTTTCATCAACGTCAACTTTCCAAACGACGCCGGCATCAGCAACAATCCCTATTTTGTCATCCTGAATTCCACGCTGCGGGCCCACTGTGAAAGCCTTTACCGCTTTCTGCAGCGGAATTACCCGCTTTGGCCCATGGTCATTTTCCGGAAAAATGGCACACAGGAAGACCGGCTGCAGCACTATTGGGAAGACATCGGCAAAAGTACCAGTTCTGTCCCCTTGAAGCTTCATTTTGTGTCGCTCGGCGAATCCGTGGATCCGCACCAACTGATCCCCTACCTGGACAGTACAAAAAAGACCATATGCGTGGTAGCCAGCCTGGATGAGAGTTTTGGTAAAAGCGTATGCTCGGCGCTTGCTTCCTTGAATAAGACCTACGTAACCAAAATTTTCGGAACTCCTACCTGGGACGACATCGCGGATTTCGGGCAACCGGAATTTGCAGACCAGGAGATTTATTATACCAGCCCTTTCTACATCAATCCGGCGGATAGCCTTGCGGGTTCAATCCAGCAATATTTCCACACGCGGTTTTATTCCCGGCCCAGCGACATGGTATACCGGGGATATGAATCCATGTATCATTTCGCCAAACTGCTTAACCAGTTCGGCAGTACCATCGCAAGCAATATCGGATCCAAGCTGTTCCGGGTATTCACCGACTTCGACATAGAGCCGGTCTTCCTGAACCGGGAGAACATGACCCTCGACTATTTTGAGAACCGCAAGGTGTATTTCATTAAAAAAGTCAATGGGAACGTCGTAGCCGTCTATTAGCCTCCCTTCCGAAAGCCCCTGCCGGAATGCCGTAAATTCGCTGCCGTGAACCTGCTTACTTTTACGGAGAAGGGCATCTACTGTCCTCCAGGACTGTTTTACATTGATCCGTGGCAGGGAGTGGATCGGGCGATCATCACGCACGCACACAGCGACCACGCCCGCCCGGGAAGCCGCTCCTATCTCTGTCATACGCTTACCAAACCATTGATTCAACTTCGCTTGGGCGCAAATCATTACCAGACGGTGGAATGGGGCGAATCGGTATTCCTGAATGGGGTGAAAGTATCCCTGCATCCGGCAGGCCACATGATCGGTTCTTCGCAGGTCCGGGTAGAATTTCAGGGTGAAATTTGGGTGGCCAGCGGCGACTATAAGTTGGAGGACGATGGCATCAGCGGGAAATTTGAGCCCGTACCTTGTCATGTGTTCATAACCGAATCGACTTTTGGCCTGCCCATCTATTCCTGGAAGCCCCAAGGCCAAATATTTCAGCAAATTCAAGAATGGGTCCGACACAACCAGGCAACAGGGCAACATTCGGTGTTGATCGCTTACAGCCTGGGAAAGGCGCAACGTCTCTTGCCATGTCTGGCCCAAATGGATGCGCCGGTGTATCTGCACGGGGCCATTGCCAACGCCCAGGAAGCGCTGCAGCAGGCGGGCGTTCGCCTGCCTTCGGCCCGGAGGATCGACGCGAGCCTGAATCGCGACAGCTGGAAGGAAGCCGTAGTCATTGCCCCTCCCGGCGCTGACCATACGCCCTGGGTCAACCAATTTGCGCCCATTTCGGTCGGGATTTGCAGCGGATGGATGCAGGTGCGTGGCAACCGGCGGCGGAGTAACGCCGACGGGGCATTCGCCTTAAGCGATCACGCGGACTGGCAGGGCCTGCTGGAAGCCGTACGCGCCACCGGCGCCAATAAAGTATTTGTGACCCATGGATTTCAATCCAGTTTCAGCCGCTTTTTGCAAGAAACAGGCCTGGATTCGGCGGAGGTTCAAACAGCCTACGGAGATCAGCCAGAGGCGTTCGAAGAGCCCTCCCCCGCGGCGGGTGCAACCGAATAAATTCGCGGAGGATGCGACAATTTACCGATCTGGTGAACCGCCTGGGAGCTTCGACAAAAACCCAAGATAAAATAGGTGCCTTGTCGGATTATTTTCTTACTGCTCCCGAAAAGGACAAAGTCTGGGTGATTGCGCTTTTCAGCGGACGAAGGCCAAAAAAGGCTGTCAATTCCACACAATTGCGGGAATGGTGCTTGGAAAGCTGTGCCCTTCCCGGCTGGCTTTTTGACGAGTGCTACCATACCGTCGGGGACTTGGCGGAAACGATCGCCCTCCTGCTTCCCGTAAAATCCCCTCCGGGCTCGGCCGCACCGCTTCACTATTATTTGGATCAACTCCGAATGATGGAAGGGCGCGATTTGCCGGCGCGCAAGCAGTTTATCCTGGGAGCCTGGAGGGAAATGGATTCCGATGAGCGATTCGTTTTTAACAAGTTCATTACGGGGGGATTCCGCATCGGTGTCTCCCAAGCCAGCATGGTCAACGCCTTGGCCCATGCCGGGAATCTGGAGCCTGCTGCCGTAGCGCACCGCATTACGGGCAATTGGGATCCGGGGGAAACCAGCTGGACTGATCTCATGAGTTCTGATCAAGGAACCCGCGATATTTCCCAGCCCTATCCATTTTATCTGGCCTATGCGTTGGATCTTTCCTGGGAAGAGCTGGGTGATCCTCAGGCCTGGCAGGCGGAGTGGAAATGGGACGGAATCCGGGGGCAGCTCGTGAAGCGGCAGGGCCGCTTATTCGTTTGGAGCCGGGGGGAAGAATTGCTCACGGAGAAATTCCCGGAGTTTACCGTATTGGCGAACTCCCTGCCAGACGGCGTGGTGCTGGATGGAGAGATTGCCTGCTTCGCGCAGGACCGGGCGGGCGAACCCAATTTTCTGCCCATGCCTTTTGCCAGCTTGCAAACCCGGATCGGCAGGAAAAACATAACACGCAAACAATTGACTGAGGCGCCCGCCTTCTTTATTGCCTATGACCTGCTGGAGTATCAAGACCGAGATTATCGCCAACACGAACTGACCGCACGCCGGCAAATATTGGAGCAGGTGGTAGCCATGGTGAACCATCCGGTGTTTCGGCTATCGCCCGTAATCCCTTTTGCTGAATGGACTCAGCTTGCCGCTTTGCGCAAAAAATCTAGGGCATATGGATGCGAGGGCATCATGTTGAAGAGGAAAAGTTCCTCCTACCTTTCCGGCCGCAAGAGAGGAGATTGGTGGAAGTGGAAAATTGATCCGTTGGTCATTGACGCGGTCATGGTCTATGCCCAAAAGGGGCATGGCCGAAGAAGCAATTTATATACGGATTATACCTTTGCGGTAAGGAACGGAGAGCAGCTCGTTCCCTTCGCCAAAGCATATTCTGGTCTAACGGATCAGGAATTTTCCGAAGTGGATGCGTTTGTAAAGCGAAATTCCCTGGAAAAATTCGGTCCGGTGCGGACCGTCCGGCCCGAACTCGTATTTGAAATCGCATTTGAAGGAATTGCGGCGTCCAAAAGGCACCGCTCGGGTGTAGCATTGCGCTTTCCCCGCATCAACCGCTGGCGAAGGGACAAACCAGTGGCTGAAATCAACAGCCTGGACGACCTTCTGACCATGCTGCGACTTTATGGACAGCGAGAGTCGGAGGCTTCCGGATAAACTCAAGGAGCTAGTTATGATCAAGTGGTTCGTGATTTTTCTGATGGGCTGTATTGTTTTGGCGTTCACGGCCAGAGAATATAGTCCCGGCGACAAACCCATTTACATCCCGGCCAGTGTGCAGCGCAGTGGAAATGCGTCCAAAGGCTATGAATACCTGGTTACGGGCGATTACCTGAAAAGCGGCCTGCCCATCGACTATTTCCAGTTGGGAATTGGCGCGGGAACGGATCCCTTTCTGAAGCGCAAGGGGATCAATGCCGATATCCCCTATGATTTCACGGCCGTTAAGGCGCCCAATGGAGAATGGGTTGTGGCTCCGAACTGCCTGCAATGCCATGCCCAGGTCTTCGAAGGAAAATTATACATCGGGCTGGGCAATTCGACCATCGATTTCACCAGCAATCAAAAGCTGGATCCGGCCAAGGCGGCTCTGGTGGAAGCGATGCTGCAAAAAACCGATCTCAAAAAATTTGAGGCAGCAGAGCCCTTTATCAAAGTCGCCAAGGCGATCGGAGACCAGCTAAATACGCGGGTGCGGGGGGTTAACGCAGCGGACCGGCTGGCCGCCCTACTGGCCGCTCACCGCGACCCCCAGACTTTCCGATGGCGAGATCAACCTTCGCTGGACATCCCCAGCCAAGTGGTTCCATCTGATGTCCCGGCCTGGTGGATGCTAAAGAAAAAGCACGCCATGTTTTACAACGGATATGGCCGTGGAGACTTTGGCCGCTTTCTCATGGCTTCCAACCTGCTCACGGTAAATGACAGCAGCGAATCGCGGGAAGTTGACAGTCACTTCAATGATGTGCTAGCCTATCTCGATTCGCTGCAGGCGCCGCCATTCCCGCGTCCGATTGACGCCGGACTCGCAGGAAAAGGCGCCATCCTTTTCGACGAGCATTGTGCGCGCTGCCATGGCCACTATGGTTCCGGCGGAGATTATCCCAACCTGCTGATTCCGGAATCCCTGGTTCAAACCGACAGCCTGCTTTTTAGGAGCAATTACCAAAACGCACAATTTGTGGACTGGTTCAACCGCAGCTGGTTCTCCCAGGGAGACCACCCGGCCCGGCTGGAGCCTAATGCCGGTTATATTGCCCCTCCGCTGGACGGGATCTGGATTACCGCCCCTTATTTTCACAATGGATCGGTCCCCAACCTGGAAGAGGTCCTCAACAGCCGGACCCGACCTAAACGGTGGAAAAGGGACTTTGACCGTCCGGTGTACGATTACCGGCGGGTGGGCTGGACCTATACGATTCCGGATTCCGGATCGGGGACAGACATATACGATACGAGCCTGCCGGGCTATGGAAACTATGGCCACCGCTTTGGCGACCGGCTTTCCGAGCAGCAGCGAAAAGCGTTGCTAGAATATTTGAAAACTTTATAACTGGCGCTTCGCGCCTTAGATTCTTTTCGTGAACCTGGAAAAAAGCACCGGATACCGGATTATCACCGACTGGCTCGTCCGCAAAGGAATGGAGCCTTTTGACTTCCAGCGGGAAGCCTGGGCCTCCATGAGCAGGGGCCATTCAGGGATCGTGAATGCCCCCACGGGTTGCGGAAAAACTTATTCCGTCTTTTTGGGGGCGCTGATCGATTTCATCAATGCGCATCCCGAAGAATTCCGACAATGCGGTCCCAACGGATTGCGGCTGCTCTGGATTACTCCCTTGCGCGCCTTGGCCAAAGATATCGGCCGGGCCATGGAAGAAGCCATTACTGAATTGGGCATATCCTGGAAGGTCGGGATACGCAACGGAGATACGGAAATCAGTGAACGGGAAAAGCAGAAAAGACAGATGCCCGAGGTCCTGATCATTACTCCGGAAAGCCTGCACTTGCTGTTGGCCCAGAAAAACTACCCCAGCTTATTCCGTCAATTGCAGTGGGTCGCCGTCGACGAATGGCATGAGCTGCTGGGCAGCAAGCGGGGCGTTCAGGTGGAGCTGGCGATTTCCCGGCTCGTTGGCTTGGGTAAATCTTCCGATGATCCCCGCGAATTGCGTATTTGGGGAATCTCGGCCACGATCGGAAACCTGGAAGAGGCGGGCAGGGTGTTGCTTTTCAGCCTGGGTCCCGATTATTCGGTCGACCTGATCCGCGCGAATATTCCCAAGCTGGTGGAGGTAACCGCTATCTTGCCCGACGAGATGGAAACCTATCCCTGGGCCGGGCATTTGGGACTTCGGTTGATACATAAAGTAATCCCCATCATCCAGCAAAGCCGGACTACCCTCATTTTTATCAACACCCGGGGGATGAGCGAGCAATGGTATCAGGCGCTACTCAGCGCCTGCCCCGATCTGGCCGGTTCCATCGCTTTGCATCACGGATCGATCGATATGGAATTGCGCGTCTGGGTCGAAGAGGCCTTGCATACCGGAGGCCTGAAAGCGGTTGTGTGCACGGCCAGCCTGGACCTGGGCGTTGATTTCCGGCCTGTGGAGACGGTAATCCAGGTCGGATCGCCCAAGGGCGTGGCCCGCTTTCTGCAGCGCGCCGGACGGAGCGGACACGCACCCGGGGAGACCAGCCGCATTTACTTTCTGCCCACCCATTCTCTGGAACTCGTGGAAGCCGCTGCTCTGAAGGCGGCCATTGCCTTGCAGTTTATTGAAAGCCGCCAACCGCTCCTGCTTTGCTTTGACGTCCTGATCCAGTACCTCTGCACCCTGGCCATCTCAGAAGGATTTGAGCCGGAATCAGTATTTGGCGAGATTCGCTCTACGTATTGTTTTTCCGAACTAAGTGAAGAAGAATGGCAAAAGATCCTTTACTTCATTACCGAGGGAGGGGCCGCCCTCGGGCAGTATGACGAATTCCGGAAAATTGAGGTAACGGATGGTCAATTCCATATCCATTCCCGGCGCATCGCCATGAGACACCGGCTGCACATCGGCACGATCGTCAGCGAATCGATGATGAAGGTGCGCTTCGTGGGCGGCGGCTATGTTGGGGTCATCGAAGAATATTTTATTTCCCGGCTTCAGCCTGGCGATGTGTTTACCCTGGCCGGCCGCAACCTCGAGTTCGTCATGATCAAGGACATGACTGCCCTGGTTCGCCGGTCTGCTTCAAAAAAATCCATTGTCCCCAGCTGGCAGGGCGGCCGGGTACCTCTATCCGCCAACCTGGGTCTCATGCTTCGCCGGAAATTGGACGAAGCGGTCCGGCCGCTGTCTGGATCTGGTCCTATTGCCGGGGCTCCTGAGCCAGAACTGGCCGCCTTGGCCCCCTTGTTCAGGCTCCAGCAGGAATTGTCCCATATACCCCGGGAAAATGAGCTGCTGATCGAACACATCGAAAACAAGGACGGGTTTCATCTATTTGCCTATCCTTTCGAAGGGCGCTTGGTTCACGAAGCCATGGCCGCCCTGCTCGCGTACCGGATCAGCCGTATCCTGCCGATCACCTTCTCCTTCGCTATGAATGATTATGGATTTGAATTGCTCAGCGACCGCCCGGTTCCGGTAGATGACAGCAATGCCTACGAACTGTTCTCGCCCGAAAACCTGACGGAAGATATCCAGCGCAGCGTAAACAGCGCTGAAATGGCCCGAAGGAAGTTTAGAGACATCGCGGTGATCGGTGGACTTATCTTTCAAGGTTACCCGGGCGAAAAGAAAAAGCCCAGGCACCTGCAAGCCTCGGCGTCCCTGCTATTCAACGTATTTACCGAATATGATCCCCACAACCTGCTCTTGCGCCAGGCATACCACGAGGTCATGGAACAGCAGATGGAAGAGCAGCGCCTCCGCAACATGCTCGAAAGAATCCACCAAAATCCTATCGTAATCCGTTTTCCCACACAGCTTACGCCGTTTTGCTTTCCGCTGAAGGTGGACAGCATGCGCGAAAATATGTCTTCAGAAAAACTTGAAGACCGGATCCGGCGGATGCAAGGTCAACTCCACGCGCCGGACTGAATTAAAAAACCCGGACAGGGTAGACGGTCCGGGTTCCTGTGCGGGTACCTAATTATGGTTTGGTTACCGGAACGGAAATATCCACCTTGAGTTGGGAAGCTCCGTGGGCCGGTTCTGCCGTATTGATATCATAATCCATCCGGTTGATGTCAAAACTCGAATGGAAATTGCCTCCTGCGTCTGTCTTTTGGAAGTTGAAGGGCATGCTGAAGTCTTTCTTTACTCCATGCATTTCCAAGGTTCCCTTGGCAATATAGCCATCTGCGGATTTCGTGATCGAGCTGGAGGTAAAGGTGATGGTGGGGAATTTTTCCGCATCCAGCCATTTTTCACTTTTGGCATGGGTGTTTTTCATTCCGTTCCCTGTGTTTATCGAACTAACATCCAAGGAAACATCGAATTTGGAAGAGGCCAGGTCATTTTCATCGAAGTTGACCGTACCCTTTAGTCCCCGAAATATTCCGGAAGGATCATCGCTGCTGAATTTGACGCTGTAGTCGTCGGAGATCTTCCAATCCTGGCTCCGGATGGCGGTAAATGCGCATGCCGCCATGATGGCTGCTGCTGCAAAGGGATAAGCTAACTTTTTCATGATGCATTTGATTTTTTTGGAATAATGCTCCGGCTTCAGGCCCTGGATTTCAGCAGCCTGGCGGGATATCTGGATGGCAAAACTATAGATATGGAAGACATATTGAAGTGAATTGCGACCAGCCGGCAAAAAATAGCTGCCAACGGTCCGATTCCCACTTTCTGTTGTGGTCGCCGGTCCAAACTGGCATGGAAACCAAACCGGCTTTCGGGAGCTGCTCGTCAATAGCCGTTTAGCCAAAGGGTATAGAGGGAGCGGGCAATTTCCACTAACGGACCGAAGGCGTCGGGTTTTGATAAATAGCAGTTCGCTCCGGAATTATAAGCAGACCTCCGGTCGGATTCAAGGGAGGAGGTAGTCAGTACGACCACCGGCAAATGATTGAAGCCCTCGTCGCTGCGGATTTGTCGCAAGGCCTGCATCCCCTGCATTCCCGGCATGTTCAGATCCAGCAGGATGAGTGCTGGCCAAGGCTGTTCGGCCGAACGCAGATTTGCCATAAGATCCGAGGCGCTCTCGATCAATTGGTATTGGATGGCGGCAGCATGCTCCAGAAACGCGTCGAGAATCACTTGACGGTCGTCGGGGTCATCATCTACAATAAAAAGCAGGTTAACTACGTTGTTTTTCATTGACGGAGTTCCGTCTAAATGGACTGAATCGGGAACCGGAAGGCAGGGAAGCTGCCCCTGAGATTATGAAAATAATTCAGGCAAAATACCTATTTTCGTTGAGTACACCCCCTGTAATCATTTGGCCAATCCTTTACCTTCGTTCCGAAGGTGTACCTGTATGGCCTGAAGTATCCCCCTACTATAATTTTTTAGCCATTTACTACCTGGTCAATTAGGTTCGTCATGGAAACAGCTCTCAAGCAGCAAGCTAAAAAACTACCCAAATCGGCCTCCTCCATCCGGGAGGAGAAAGCCAATTCGTCCCCTGCTCGCGCTAAGGTCGGAAAAAGAAAGAAAAATGGCGAGCTGAGATCCCGAGTACCGGATAAGGAGGAATCCGACCTTTTTGACAGCCGTCTGTTACTGCAGGTGCTAAATGACGTGAAGAATGGAAATTTCAACGTCCGCATGCCCGTAGATCAGGTAGGTATCCGCGGCAAGATCTTCGATACCCTCAATGAAGTGATTGCGATGAACGAGGAGATGACGCTGGAATTTACCAAGGCGGGCAATACCATCGGCAAACAGGGGAAACTGACCCAGCGAATTGACATTCGCAATGCCAGGGGTTCCTGGGGAACGGCTGTAGACTCCCTCAACGCCCTGATCTCCGACCTGGTGCATCCCACCATTGAAATTGCGCATGTAATCAGTTCCGTGGCCAAAGGCAATCTGTCCCAGAACATGCCTCTGGAAATCGGGGGCCATAGCCTGCAGGGAGAATTTGCCCGAATCGCCAAAGAAGTCAACGACATGGTGAAACAGCTCAATTTGTTTTCCATGGAGGTGACGCGGGTGGCCCGGGAAGTCGGTTCCGAAGGAAAGTTGGGGGGTCAGGCCAAGGTCAAAGGCGTTGGCGGAGTTTGGAAAGACCTGACCGATTCCGTTAATCAAATGGGTAGCAACCTGACGGCCCAGGTTCGAAATATTGCAGAAGTAACCACCGCGGTGGCCAAGGGCGACCTATCCAAAAAGATTACGGTCGACGTAAAAGGGGAGATCCTGGAACTCAAGAACACCATCAATACTATGGTGGACCAGCTCAACTCTTTTTCTTCGGAAGTGACCCGCGTTGCCCTGGAAGTAGGAACCGAAGGCAAATTGGGTGGGCAGGCCCAGGTAAAGGGCGTCGCCGGAACCTGGAAGGACCTGACTGACTCGGTCAATCAGATGGCCAGTAACCTAACCGGTCAGGTGCGCAATATCGCCGAAGTAACGACGGCAGTGGCCAAGGGAGACCTTTCGCGGCAGATCACGGTGGACGTGAAGGGAGAAATCCTAGAATTGAAGAATACGATCAATACCATGGTTGACCAGCTGAATTCCTTCTCTGCTGAAGTAACTCGCGTGGCGGTGGAGGTGGGTTCCGAAGGTAAATTAGGCGGTCAGGCCAAAGTAAAGGGCGTGGCCGGGGTATGGAAAGATTTGACGGATTCGGTCAACCAGATGGCCAGCAACCTCACCGGCCAGGTGCGCAATATCGCCGAAGTTACGACCGCCGTTGCCAAAGGGAACTTGTCACGTAAGATCACCGTGGACGTCAAGGGCGAAATCCTCGAACTCAAGAATACGATCAATACGATGGTTGACCAGCTCAATTCCTTTTCTTCTGAAGTGACCCGGGTGGCGCTGGAAGTAGGAACGGAAGGTAAGCTGGGAGGTCAGGCAACCGTAAAAGGCGTTGCCGGCACCTGGAAAGATTTGACCGACTCGGTGAATGGGATGGCAGGCAACCTGACGGGACAGGTGCGAAATATCGCCGAAGTAACCACCGCAGTGGCCAAGGGGGACTTGTCCCGCAAGATTACGGTGGACGTGAAAGGGGAGATCCTCGAACTCAAGAACACGATCAATACCATGGTGGATCAGCTGCGGGGATTCGCTTCGGAAGTCACCCGGGTCGCCCGCGAAGTGGGTTCGGAAGGCAAATTGGGCGGGCAGGCTACGGTAGAAGGCGTAGGAGGTACCTGGAAGGACCTGACGGACAGCGTCAACATCATGGCCAGCAACCTGACTTCGCAGGTGCGCAATATTGCCGAGGTGACCACGGCCGTGGCCACGGGGGACCTGTCGCGCAAGATCGACGTGGACGTGAAAGGGGAGATCCTGGAACTGAAGAATACCATCAATACCATGGTGGACCAGTTGCGGGGATTTGCCTCAGAAGTGACGCGTGTGGCAAGGGAGGTCGGATCCGAAGGCAAGCTTGGCGGTCAGGCCGCCGTGGAGGGCGTCGGCGGCGTCTGGAAAGATCTGACGGACAGCGTGAACGGGATGGCCAGCAACCTCACGGATCAGGTCCGGAACATCGCCGAAGTAACGACGGCCGTGGCCAAGGGAGACCTTTCCCGCAAGATTACGGTGGATGTGAAAGGGGAAATTCTCGAACTCAAGAATACTATCAATACCATGGTGGGACAACTGCGCGGCTTTGCTTCCGAAGTAACGCGCGTGGCCCGCGAAGTGGGATCGGAGGGCAAGCTCGGCGGCCAGGCGACCGTGGAAGGGGTGGGGGGAACCTGGAAGGACCTGACCGACAGCGTCAACATCATGGCCGGAAACCTGACTTCACAGGTCCGCAATATCGCCGAAGTCACGACCGCCGTTGCTAACGGAGACCTGTCCAGGAAGATCGGCGTGGACGTAAAGGGCGAGATCCTGGAGCTTAAGAATACGATCAATACCATGGTGGACCAGCTGAGGGGATTTGCTTCGGAAGTAACCCGCGTGGCACGCGAAGTCGGAACGGACGGCAAGCTCGGTGGCCAGGCCTCCGTACCCGGGGTAGCCGGCACCTGGAAGGACCTTACCGACTCCGTGAACCAAATGGCCGGGAATCTTACGGCCCAGGTGCGGAATATTGCCGAAGTGGCCATTGCCGTTGCCAACGGGGACATGTCCAAAAAAATCACCGTGGACGTCCGGGGGGAAATTTTGCAACTGAAAGAAACGCTGAATACCATGGTGGACCAGCTTCGGGCCTTCGCCTCGGAAGTAACGCGCGTAGCGCGCGAGGTGGGAACGGACGGCAAGCTCGGAGGCCAGGCCTTCGTGCCCGGAGTCGCCGGTACCTGGAAAGACCTGACAGATTCCGTCAACCAGATGACGGGAAACCTGACCGCCCAGGTCCGCAATATCGCCGAAGTAACCAAGGCCGTGGCCAGCGGAGACCTGTCCAAGACCGTTGCCATCGACGTAAAAGGGGAAATCCTGGACCTGAAGAATACCATCAACACGATGGTTGAGCAGCTGAATTCCTTCGCATACGAGGTAACGCGCGTGGCGCGCGAAGTCGGAACAGAAGGCAAACTGGGAGGGCAGGCCGAAGTTCGTGGGGTCGGCGGAACCTGGAAAGATCTGACCGACAGCGTTAACATGATGGCTTCCAACCTGACCAACCAGGTGCGCGGCATCGCCAAGGTCGTGACGGCAGTGGCGACCGGGAACCTCAAGCAAAAGTTATCCATTGTTTCCCGGGGAGAAGTGGCCCAGCTGACAGAAACCATCAACGAGATGATCGATACCCTCGCGCTCTTTGCTGACCAGGTAACCACCGTCGCCCGGGAGGTTGGCGTGGAAGGAAGACTGGGGGGCCAAGCCAGCGTGCCTGGCGCCTCGGGAATCTGGAAGAACCTCACCGAAAACGTAAACCAGCTGGCCCAAAACCTGACGACCCAGGTGCGATCGATATCCGAGGTTGCGTCTGCCGTAACCAAGGGTGACCTGACCCGGACCATCCGGGTGGAAGCCAAGGGAGAAGTGGAGGCCCTGAAGGACACGATCAATCAAATGATCGCCAATTTGAAAGAGACTACCCTGCGCAACCAAGAACAGGACTGGCTGAAATCCAATCTGGCCAAGTTCACGCAAATGCTCCAGGGCCAGAAGGACCTGAAGACGGTGACCCAAAGAATACTTTCCGAACTCGCCCAGGTCGTCCGGGCCCACTATGGCGCTTTTTACATTCTTCGGCAGGACGAAGAGCTCCAGCACGTCCGGATCTCGCTGTTTGCCGCCTATGGGTATAAATCAGACCGGAATATACCGACCGAATTTGCCATGGGCGAGGGACTGGTCGGTCAAGTTGCTTTTGAAAAGGAACGAATCATCCTTTCGAATGTGCCGGGCAATTACATCAAAATCAGTTCGGGCCTTGGCCGAGCCAAACCGGCTAACCTGATCATCTTGCCGGTACTGTTTGAAAACAAAGCTAAGGCGGTGATCGAGCTCGCTTCCCTGGATGCGTTCAGCGAAACGCACCTGGATTTCCTGAGCCAGCTAACGGAAAGCATCGGAATTGTGCTGAACACCATTGAGGCTAACACCCGAACCGAAGAATTGCTGACACAATCGCAGTCGCTGGCCGGAGAGCTGAAAATCCAGCAGGAGGAACTGCGGCGGACCAACGACGAGCTCCAGGATAAAGCCCTGCTCCTAGTCAAGCAGAAAAATGAAGTGGAGGCCAAGAATAAGGAAGTGGAGGAAGCCAGAAAATCACTGGAAGAGAAGGCTGAGCAACTGACCTTGACATCGAAGTATAAATCCGAATTTCTGGCCAACATGTCCCATGAGTTGCGCACCCCGCTGAACAGCCTCCTGATCCTGGCCCAGCAGCTTTACGAAAATGCCGAAGGGAATCTTAACGACAAGCAAATTCGGTATGCCAAGACCATCCATTCCTGCGGAGACGACCTGATCCAGCTGATCAACGATATCCTGGATCTGTCCAAGATTGAGTCCGGATTCATTACCGCCAACATATCAACCGTCCGGTTTGCTGAGATAGCAGCCTTCGCGGAAACCACCTTCAAGCCGATTTCCGAAGCCCGCCACCTGCGGTTTGCGATCGAGACCGATCCCTCGTTGCCGGAATCCATGCAAACGGATATTCAGCGGCTCAACCAGATCTTGAAGAACCTGCTGTCCAACTCCTTCAAGTTTACTGAAAAAGGAGAAGTCAAACTCCGTATCTCCGCCGCCAAACAGCGGCCCAAGCATGGATCCATCGCCGAATCCTCCATTGAAGAGCCTACTGTCTCTTTTGCGATCAGCGATACCGGAATTGGAATCCCGCTGGAAAAGCAAAATATCATTTTTGAAGCCTTTCAGCAAGCCGAAGGATCTACCAGCCGCAAATACGGGGGTACGGGCCTGGGCCTTTCGATCAGTCGGGGACTTGCCGAATTGCTGGGCGGCAGCATTGAGCTGGAAAGCCTGCCTTCGCAGGGGAGCGTCTTCACCCTCTATCTGCCCCTGGCCAATGCGTCTGCAATGTATTCCAAAGAGAGTACGGATGACTTCACGGTGTTCCAGCAGCTGCAGCTGGGGTCCGATAGCGGGGAGATTGACACGCTGCTGAGTTCCCTGAGGATTCCAGACAAAAGACTCGAGGAGGAGGGTTTGCATATTGTCAACGAAATGATCAACGAGACCGGCGACGACCGCACGCATATTCAACCGAACGACAAGGTCGTGCTGGTGGTGGAAGACGATCTGAGATTCGGCAAGATCATCCTGGAAAAAGCTCATCAGGTGGGCCTAAAGGGCGTGATCGCCATCAGCTACATCGAAGTATTCGATTTCATCAACCGGTTTACGCCGATAGCCATTACCCTGGACGTAAAATTGCCCGATACCAGTGGCTGGAAGATCCTCGATCTGCTTCATGGGGACCTGAATTACCGTCACATCCCCATCCACGTGATTTCCGGCGAGGAAAACCGGAGCCTCGCGATGAAGCGGGGTGCCCGCAGTTTCATGTTGAAGCCGATCGAAAACGAGTCGTTGAACGATCTGTTTGACGACATCCTCAGCTTCAACCGAAAGGAGACCAAGAGGATTCTTGTTATCGAAGACAACGAATTGGACTCATCGCAGATATCCAAAATGCTTCAGGCCGAAAACCTCGAATTGACGATTGCACCCACCGGCCAGCAGGCCATCGAGGATTCCCAGATAAAGGATTTCGATTGCATCATCCTGGATTATACGCTCCCGGATATCACCGGTACCGACCTGGTGGAGCGCATCGCAGGGGCCAAGGGCCGGTTAACCCCGCTCATCGTTTATTCGGCAAAAGACTTCAACAAACGGGAACTGCATCACCTGGATCAGCATTCCAACCGGGTGATGACCAAGGGAGTCAACTCTTTGGAATCACTTCTGGAAGAAACCATCCTCCAGCTCCACATCAATCACAAGAACCTGACGCCGGAAAAGCGGCGACTCGTGGAAAACATGCGGTTGAAGGAAGATATTCTCACCGGCAAGACGGTCCTGGTAGTGGACGATGACGTAAGGAACCTGTTTGCGCTGACCACGGTGTTCGAACGGTACAATATCAACGTCATCACGGCGGAGAGCGGACAGGAAGCCACACACTTGATCAACGACGAAAGGCAGAAAGTGGATATGGTGCTCATGGACATCATGATGCCCGAAATGGACGGCTACGAGACGACCCGAAAGATCCGCAGGGAACACAAGAACAGCATGCTGCCGATCATCGCGGTCACGGCCAAAGCCATGAAGGGCGACCGGCAGAAATGTATCCAGGCCGGCGCATCAGATTACATCACCAAGCCGTTGAAGATAGATCAGCTGCTTTCGCTCATGCGCATATGGCTCTATAAATAAGCTGGTTCAGAAAGAAGAGGTAATTCCCAATGGCCCCGAGACTGGGAATCAAAATGGACTCAGATGATACCTAAAATTCTGTTGGTGGATGACCGGGAGGACAATTTGCTCTCCATTGAATCGATCCTTGAGCCGGAAGGATACCGCTTTGTCAAAGCGAACTCGGGGCGGCAGGTACTCAAGATTCTGCTTGCCGAAACGGATTTCGCGCTCATCCTGATGGACGTCAAAATGCCCAACCTCAATGGATTTGAGACGGCCAGCCTGATTTATGAAAGGGAAAAGCTCCGGCATATACCCATCGTTTTCATCACGGCGAATAATTTCGGGGAAGAAAACGTGTTCAAGGGATACCGGGCCGGTGCGGTGGATTATATATATAAGCCGATTAAGCCTGAACTGCTTCGGGCCAAAGTATCCGTTTTTATCGATCTCTACCAGAAAAATCACCGGCTGCTGGCGCAAGAGCAAAAGCTGGTCGCGATCAACAAAAGCCTGGAGCTGGAGATTCGGGATCGCAAGGCATCGGAAGAGCGGGTAATGGAACTCAACCGCGAGCTGATAGAGAACATCGCCCGCCTGGAAGCCGCGAACAAAGAGTTAGATCTTTTCACCTTCATGGCTTCCCATGACCTTCAGGCGCCCCTCCGCAAGATCCGGATGTTCAGCGACCGCCTGCTTTCGGAGGATTCCGGCACCCTGGACGAGCAGCGAAAGGTTTACCTGGAACGGATACAGCAAGTATGCATCCGCATGCAAGAGCTGATAACCGGTATCCTGGAATTCCCCAAAATAACCGGAGGCAGCGAATATTTCGAAATGGTAGACCTCAACGAGGTGCTTGCCGACCTGTTGAATGAATTGCATCCATTCATTGCGGAGAAGCAAGCCTTGATCGAGGTAGATCCCCTTCCTACCCTGACCCTGAATCGCAGCCTGATGCGGCCGCTTTTTTCCAACCTGATTGGGAATGCCTTGAAGTATACCCGGGAAGGGGTAACGCCCCGAATTCGGATACGCTGCGAACATTCGGATGTGACCCGGGACCAGGCCGAGGTATCTCCCTCACTCCGGTTTTGCCGGATTTTTATTGAGGACAACGGGTTGGGGTTTGATCAGCAGTATGCCGAACAGATTTTTCATATGTTCCGGCGCCTGCATTCCCATGCGCAATATGAAGGGGCGGGTATCGGGCTTGCCCTGTGCAAACGCATCATGGACAAGCACCATGGATATATTTCCGCCCGGGGCAAGGTTAACGAAGGCGCTACCTTTATTCTTTCGCTGCCGCTGGAACCCTCAAGATTGGCCATGGGGCCGGGAAAGGAGCAAAAGGCTGGCGAGGATGCCCGTTTAAATTGAAGAGCGCGTACCGGTTTTATAGACCATTTTAAATGGATCCACATTACCCCATACGGATTCTGATCGTTGAAGATGACCTCGACGATTTTCTCATCGTCAGCGGGCTACTGCAGGATATACCAGACAACCATTTCCGGATTGATCAATGCTCGGAATTCGCAACGGCATTGCCGCAACTCTGGGGCAATAATTTCGATATTTATTTTGTAGACTATTTCCTCGGCGCCAAAACAGGTCTTGACCTGCTGGAAGAGGCCAGTAAGGGCGGATTTGAAGGGCCTTTCGTTCTGCTGACGGGTCTGTCTAATCGGGAAATTGACATGCGGGCCATGCGGATGGGAGCGATCGATTTTTTGGTCAAATCCGAACTGAACTCCGAAAAACTGGAGCGCTGCATCCGTTATGCGCTGGAGCGCAGCTCATCCACCCGGGCTCTGAAAGCCAATGAGCGGAAATTCCGGAGCATTTTTGAGAAATCGGGAGACGCAATTTTTCTCCTTGACGAAGAATTGTATTTCCAGGACGTAAATCCAGCGACCTGCAGCCTGTTCAAGTGCGATAAGGAAGAATTGCTTCGTTTCCCCCTTTATGAATTTCTGTCCGACAAAAGCATCGTGCCACGCCTGACATCACAATGGAAAAACTACGGCAAAGTCGAAGACATGGAGTTGGATTTTGTAACGCGGGAACAAGAACGAAAGCATTGCATGGTGAGCCTGGCCAGGGAACAGGATATTGACGGGATCGTATATGCGCAGGGGATCATCCACGACATCACTCATCTTCGACGCATTGAACGGGCAAACTTGCAGATAGAAAAACTGCAGTCATACGCCGGCCTGGCCAGGATTCTTGCGCATGAGGTCAGAAATCCGCTGACCAACATAAATCTGGCGGTGGACCAGTTGCAGGCTGGGATGGACCTGGGTGAAGGGTCCCAATGCCTGTCTATAATCTCGCGGAACAGTCACCGGATTGAAGCGCTGATTCGGCAATTGCTGGATTCCGCACGTTCCCGGGAAATCCTTCTGGAACGGCATAGTTTACAGACCATTCTCGAGAAGTGTATCTATAATGCCATGGATCGAATCATCCTGAAACGCATCCGGCTCGAAAAACAGTTTCCCGACGGGCCCGCCGCGATCATGTGCGACCCCGACAAGCTGGGGATCGCTTTTTTGAATATCATCATCAATGCGACAGAAGCAATGAATCGCGATGACGGCCACTTACAAGTGGCAATCACCGATGAAACCCGGCATTACCAGGTCGTTATTGCCGACAACGGGAACGGTATTTCTGGGGAAAATCTGGCCCGGATCTTTGAGCCTCATTTCAGCTCCAAATCGAGCGGTTTCGGACTAGGGCTTTCCACCACGCTTAACATCCTGCAAGCGCACCAGGCGGCGATCGACGTCCAATCCCAGGAGCACAAGGGCACCACCTTCGTCGTCACCTTCGACAAAGCAGCTGAGAACGGGAATTGACAAAAAATCCCGGGCAGGGTATCTTCTCTAATTCGACTAAAAGCAAGGGATTATTCATAATTTCAGGATCCTCTCCGGCTATTTGTGTTCAAACATTCGCCATAGAGCCTTCTGATCTGCTTAGAGGTGGGAAAAGCTATAACCCATGACAATAATCATATCGATACTTGCGCTTTATTTAACCGGACAAGCTACTTTCGGGCAACTTAATTATCAAGTCAAAAACGGTATGGACAAAAAAATTGTATATGAATTTTGCCGTGCAATCAACGATCACAATATTGACAAAATCTATGCATTGATGGCAGAAGATCACAAATTTATCGATGCTATTGGCAACGAAGTATCCGGCAAAGACAAAATGAAAGCTGGTTGGTCAGGATACTTTCAATGGTTCCCTGACTACAAGATCGAAATAACGGACTTCTTTTCCAACGGCAATACCCTGGCAGCTTTTGGTTTTGCCAGCGGGACATTTAAAGGAATAAAAACAGATAAGAATGAAAATTATTGGCGGCTTCCGGCATCCTGGAAAACCTTATTGAGCAATAACAAAATAAAGTTGTGGCAAGTTTATGTAGACACAAAAGTCCCATTTGACATTATAAGTAGGAACAAATGACCGATTTGGTTAACATAATTTCGCCTGCTGCCTCGCCACAAGTTTCATTGTATTGAGTGAATAATAAAACTATTAGTAAAAAAGCAAACCGGGTCGCTTCCCAGGCTTTCCATCTTTGGCTCATTCACTGCTTTTGGATAGATTTGATGCTTTGAGCGGCATGCGACCTCCATTTCCTTTCCGGATCCGTAGTCAACAGGTTTGGCTTTCATCAGAAAGTTGCCTCTATTGGGAAGACCAGCAATCCCTGATCCTCTCCGATTTGCATTTTGGGAAGACCGGGCATTTCCGAAAGTTCGGAATTCCCGTCCCGCAAGCAGTTTATAAGGAAGACCTGCACCGCTTGCTGGGTCAGATCCAATACTTTCGCCCTAGGCAGCTGATCATCGTAGGTGACTTGTTTCATAGCCGGGCCAATAAAGAAATGGACTGGTTTCAGAAATGGAGGGACAATTTTCCCGATCTGAGGATCCTGCTGATCAAGGGAAACCATGATATCCTGGCAGCAGATTGGTATGCTGCCTGTGGGATTGAGGTTTGCGATCCGGATTTCCGGGAGCAGGATTGGTATTTCATTCATGACGTCAGCCACAAGGATCAAGTGCCTCAAGAAAAAGAAATGGGAAGGGATCAATTGCCCGGTTATTGCTTTTCCGGGCACATTCATCCCGGTATCCGCATCACCGGAATGGGCAAGCAGTCTCTGTGTTTTCCCTGCTTTTATTTCGGCCCGCATTATGCGCTGATCCCTGCATTTAGCCGCTTTACGGGGGTCGGACTTATTCAACCCCAAGGAGACGAATCAGTTTTCGCCATCGTCAACGGACAGATCATTCCGGTAAATTGAGCGCGGTGCCTTCCGCGAACATAAGCCTCATTCCGTTCGCAATGACCTGACCGGATTTGCCGTTGCTGCCTTCATCGCTTGTATGCCTACGGTCAGCCAGGCGATCATTGCGGCCAGAAATGCGGCCAGCAAAAACACCCACCAATTGATGCCGACCCGGTAAGCAAAATCTTTAAGCCAATTGTTCATCGCATACCAGGCGATCGGGAAAGCCATTAGGGCGGCCACGGCGACCAGTTTGAGGAAATCCTTGGACAGCAATCCGACAATCCTTCCGACGTTGGCACCCAGGACCTTTCGAACCCCGATTTCTTTTATCCGTTGCGTGATGGCGAACGCGGACAAGCCGAATAATCCCAGGCAGGCGATAAATATGGCGATGCACGCGAATACGATAAATATGGTGCCTTGGCGCTGTTCCGACTGGTAGAGCGCATCGAAGCGTTCATCCAGAAAATTATACTGGTATGGGGTTTCCGGGAAAAACCTTCTCCAAGTAGTTTCCAAAAAGGAAAGCACAGAAGGTATTCGGTTTCCCGCAACCTTTATGGAAATATTGTTGAAATACTCTTGTGAGGCTGGCAACATCAGGAAAACGGTAGGTGCTATCCGCTGGTGCATGGATTCAAAATTGAAATCATTGACGACGCCGATGACATGCCCGGTTTGATTTCCATACTTGAAATCTTTACCCACGGCGGCATCGGCGCTTTTCCAGCCCAGCGCGCTTACCGAGGATTCATTCAAAATAAAGCTAGCGGTATCGGTTGAAAAATTTCGGGAAAAATTCCGGCCGGCCAATAGCCTGATTTTGTACGTAGGGAAAAAGTCATAGTCTACCGATACATATTTAATGGTGGTCTGTACCGGACGCATCGAATCCCCAGACAGGGTAAAGGCGCCAGCCGCATCCAGTAACCTCCCTGTCGGAATCCGGGAAGACCGCGCGACGCTTAGAATCGAAGGATTGTGCAGCAATTCTGATCGGAATGCGACATATTTGGTACTGACATCGGTGGCATATGGCATTATTACCAAGCGATCTCTTTCATAACCCAGGGACTTTTTTTGCATAAAATGCAACTGCTGAAAAACAATGACCGTGGCTATAATGAGGATGATACTAATCGCAAACTGGGTGACGACCAGTACTTTCCTGAACGAGATGCCTCCTCCGTCGGCTTTGAATAGGCCCTTTAAGGTCTTGATGGGCTGAAAAGAAGAAAGGAACAGGGCGGGATAGAGGCCAGAAAGAGAACCCACAACGACCGGCGTAACCAACAAGGGGACCAGGACCTGCCATTTCATTAATATGCCGATTGAAAGGTTTTGGCCAGAGATCTTATTGATCCAGGAAATGCCCAGAAATGCACAAACCCCCGCAATCAATAGCGCGACGCAGCAAATGAGGACCGACTCCGAAAGGAATTGCAGGATGAGTTCCTTCCTTCTTGCGCCGATTACCTTCCGGATCCCTATCTCCCTGGCGCGCAAGGCGGATCGGGCGGTTGAAAGATTCATATAATTTATGCAGGCAATCAATAGGATGAAGAACGCAATTGCGGAAAAAATATATATCCGGCTGATGTCTCCATTGGGCTCTGCCTCGTAATCCGTGTGCGAGCGGAGATGGATGTCCGTCAATTTTTGCAGTCCAAGCTTCGTAAATCTGGACGGATTCATGCCTGCATAATCTTTGTGATCCATGTGTTTGTCCACAAAGGCGGGAAATTGGGCGATTATTTGGTTCACCGGATAGTTCTCCGGCAACATCAGGTAAGTAAAAAATGAATTGTTGCCCCAATTCGTGCGCATGTTCTCCGCACCATAAACTGTGTTGTCATTTAGTGTTGTAAAGGAAACCAGGAGTTGCGGATGCAAATGAGCATTGGGCGGGAGACCTTCAAATATTCCCGTAACTTTCAAATCGAACTGATTGTTGCAACGGATGGTTTTTCCTACCGGGTCTTCGTTCCCGAAGTATTTCTGGGCAACTTCTTTGGTGAGCATCAGGGTAAACGGAGCGCTGAGGACGGTTTTTGGATTTCCCTGCAGGACTTTGGCCGAGAGCACGTCAAAAAAATTGGGGTCCGCAAAAAACACATTGTTTTCATTGAACAACTTTTCCCGATACCTCATTGGAGTAATGCCGTTGGGGAGCAAGCGGGTCATTTTCTGGATGTCAGGGAAATCGTTGAGCAGGTAGGGGCCAAATGGCGGCGATATCGTGCTGAGATTGAGGGATACTACGCCATTCTGGTCGTTGAAACTCCGGGTTACCCGGTAGATGCGGTTCGCTTGAGGATTAAACCGGTCATAACTCAATTCGTTCAGCAGATAGGCAAGGATCAGCAAGCAACAAGTCAATCCAATGGCAAGGCCAAATAGGTTGATGAAAGAAATCACCTTGTATTTCATCAGATTTCGGTAAGCAATGACAAAGTAGTTTTTGATCATAAAATCGAATTGAATATTAAGAAATGGGCATAGTATTCCGGGTTTATTCTGTTATGAAGGCTGTTCGCCGCGTCAGCCACTACTGCCCGGATTGCCTGGTAGGCAATGGTGCAGGTGCCAATGACCACCGATGATGTGACCGTACGATAGTCTTTGTATTTGTACAAATTCCGCAAGGCTGTTAGGAGAAAGCGTTTGAACATGGTGCAGAAACGGTTAATTGGGTTTGCCCTCTTCCTCTGCGCTACTGGGTGCAGCGTTTGTGCATGGATATTGGTGGGTCATCACGCCATTCAAGAATCCATGAAAAAGACTGCCACTAAAGCCATGCCGAAGAATAAATTGCTGAATTTTAATTGGTTATGGTAAATAAATTCTACGAAATCGTTCGTTTACGGACAGCTTTTGTCCGCTTCCGGCCGATCAATGTCTAGTCCGGCAGCCTTGGGTGAGCCAGGATTAATCGAAGGATTAAGAATCTAACCTTAGGAAAAAAAACATGCGCCCGCGGGTATTTCGGGTGAGGTTGCAGAGGCCCGAAGATTTGCCGAAGGGCCGTCGACGCGATTCTGTAAGATCAGAATTAATAGTAAAGCAAACCGGGACCGCTAATTCATTCGTTTTTTCAACACGGTTACTTGTTCCTGCAAGTTGCTAACCAGGCTCGCTAACTGGTTGACGTCCCAGCGCTGCTGGGTGTTGGCTTTGCTGATGACCAGTTGCGCCTTCCAGACTTCCAGCACATCTTCGGTCATTACCTGGTAGGGGGCGAAAGCAGTATTGTCGCTGATCAGCGTCAGCTTGTTCCTTGATTTATTGCTTCGAAGTATGCGTTTATAGACAATGCCTTCCTGTCTGGATACTACCACATAGGTGTGATTGGTCCGGACCTGCTCCAAGTCTTCCAGTTTCTCCGCAACGATCACTGAACCACTGGTGGTGGGCAACATGGAATCTCCCACGATCTCAAAGGCACGGTAATTGCCCGGCGCCAGCATGGGCAGCGTAAAACTGTTGAGCTCGTCCAAAAAATCCGGATCCCCATAACCGGCCAAATAGCCGGCTGCCGCCTTAACGGGAACCAGGTGGATCAGGTTGCCAGCAGAAGCCAGCTTCTGCGCCCTACGTTTGGCCAGGTAACTCCCAGGTCGGACTTCTTGCAATTCCTTGCGCAAAAGCTCATCGAGGGTGAGTTTAAACAGGTCTCCCACCTGTTCCAATACATCGATCCTGGGATCGGCGCGTTCTTCTTCATAAGCGCCTAGCAGTGACCTTTTGATTTTTAGCTTAGCGGCAAATTCTTCCTGAGTCCAGCCCCGCAGTTTGCGGAGGTATTTAAGGTTTTTTCCGGCTATAGACATACCAATAAATTTAGCTCAAATTTACTAATTTTTTTGACATTCCCAAATGTGGTAAAAAAAATAATGATTTGACGGCTAAACCCCGGGCAACGCGGCGTTTTTATTTAATGGGTAATTCCTGAAGGCGCCTACTCACCAACTGAAAAAAGGGCGGTACAAAAAAAACCTCCCAACCTGCAACTTTCAATAATTTTGGTAGTGTCTCCTATGTAAAGGTTCCCGCCAATCGGCTACCGGGATGTGAATCTTGTTCCGGTTGCTGCATTTATTAATTTAATTATCGGGAATATTATATTGTTGACACAATAATTTGTAATCTTTAGGTATAGAATTACCACTTGGAACGCCTCCAGGGATTAAGATATATCTAGTAGGTTGGTTGGCCAAATTGCCTGAAGTGACCATATAGATATAACCCGGTGCAGTATAATAGAGGAAATAAAAAGTTTCCTGGACATAATTCAACTGATATACCAAACCACCCGCTTTAAAATAGACCAAAACGACACCACTATCTATGATACTCTGGGTTAATTCAGGCACTACCCATTCGGCACTAGTTCCGCTAAATGAAGTATCCCACTGTGAATAAATAACATTTGCCGTTCCAGTATCTCCTTTTGATCCTCCTGGGCCAGTAGGGCCAGTAGGGCCAGTAGGGCCTTGTGGACCTTGAGGGCCTGTAGCGCCTGCGGGACCCTGTTTGGAACATCCTAATAATACAAGAACAAACATTATGATAAATAATGGAAACCGAAAAAAGTGTTTCTGTTTCATATCTCAAAAGTTTAAGGTGAATAATAAAGGTAAACCATTGAGATGCCAGCCATATTAAGTTCCGGAATTTGTTTCACTATGCTTGATCGGATAAGCAAGTTAGGTTGTATATTTGGTCATGGCAAAAAATAAACGTCCCACAGATATCAATCAGCGGGCTAAAATGATCGTTGATATTTCTACCGGTGCAATTACCGATACCCTATTAACTCCTGATGGTAAAAACGCTGCTGCCGTAGCGTTGGGCAAGCTTGGGGGAGCTAAAGGAGGTGCCGCTAGGGCAAAGTCCTTAACGGCTAAAAGACGATCGGAAATAGCAAAGAAAGCGGCGTCTGCCCGATGGAAGAAGAAATAGAACTTTTTCATTTAACAATTTACACTATGATAATTTTGAACGCTCGGCTATTCCATGCCTGCTCTGGAGTCAACTAACTGCCTCCACTAAATGTAAAATTTATGAGAACGTATTCGGTTCCCAGATTTGCTGTTCCGGTATTGATCCTGCTGCTCGCAGGCTCCCGGGCCGATGCCCAGTTAAAACGCGAATTAGCCGAAGCAAAAACAAGGGCCTATGCAGATTCCGCGCGGCTGGTAGATATATTCAAGGATCTGCATCAGCATCCGGAACTAGGATTTGGGGAAACACGGACGGCTGCCTTTCTTGCCAAAGAACTGCAATCGCTGGGATATCAGGTGATCACCGGCATCGGCAAAACGGGGCTAGCCGCGATATTTCACAATGGGGAAGGACCAACCGTGTTATACCGCACGGAAATGGACGCCCTACCCATAAAAGAGGCAACCGGGTTGAGCTATGCCAGTTCCCAGATCGTCAGTAAAGGGGATGGGTCCCAGGTTCCGGTCATGCATGCCTGCGGACACGATGCCCATATGTCGTGGATGCTTGGCATCGCCAGGATCATGAAGGAAATGAAAAACGACTGGAAGGGCACCCTGGTATTTATAGCGCAGCCGGCAGAGGAGATCCTGACGGGTGCAGACTCCATGGTAAAGGACAATCTCTATGGCCGGGGTGTTCCGTTGCCAGACTTTGCGATGGCCATGCACACCTTGCCCCTTGCCGTGGGGATAGTTCAGAATTGCGCCGGGACCATCATGCCTGGGAGCGACGTCTTTGATGTTACCTTTAATGGAATCGGAGGTCATGGTTCCTCTCCCCATTTAGCCAAAGACCCGGTGATCATGGGGGCTACCGCTATTTTGGAATACCAGACTATCGTGAACCGGTCCATTTCTGCGCAAAATCCGCACGTGATTACCGTAGGCTCCATGGTGGCCGGGTCTACCAATAATGTCATTCCCAGTTTAGCGATCTTGAAGGTTAATCTGCGCTGGTTCAATTGGGCAGACCGGATGGCCATGATCGAAGGCATCAATCGGGTAGACAGCAGCATTGCCTTTGCCAACAACCTCCCTGCAGAGCTCTATCCAAGCGTGGTCATGAAGGGCATGGTGTATCCGGTAAGGAACGATACGGCCCTGGTAAATAAAATCAATGGGGCCTTAAGTCTATGGGTTCCTGCTGACCAGATCATTTCCCGCGCTTTGCCCATGATGGTTTCCGAGGACTTTCCTTACCTGGTTATGCGCAATAAAAATAATACGCCCTATGATTTCTTGCAGGTAGGCATCGCCGATCCGGAATTGTGCAGGCAAGCCAAATCCCAGGGGAAGCAGTTTCCCTTTTTCAACCACAATCCAAATTTTGTAGTGGATTTGAGCGCCTTACCTTATGGCACCGCCGTCGGCGCCTCGGCCTTACTGGGAATATTTGGCCAATCAGCCAGTTCCCGTTGATCAGTACGAGGCAGATCTATCCGGCTAATTCTTCACGACCCGCGTAGTGTAGAGCTGGTTGTCAAATTGAATCTCCAATATATATGAGCCGGATGCCAGGCGCTTGCCAGTCATACTAAGTTCAAGTTCTGTTGATCCGCCCGGGTGATTTTCCCAAGAGGCTACCAGGCGTCCGGTCAGATCAAACAACCGGGAAATAACCGGACTGGCTGGAGGCTGATTAAAACTTACCCATATCTGGTCTGTGAAGGGGTTATTGAGGACCCGGCATGCGGCAGGCAAACTAGTTTCCCGGATCAACACCACCTGACTGTACGTATAGCGGTTGTCCAGGTCGACCAGCCTGAGGCGGTAATAGCTGTAGGCTTGCAAAGGATCCGGATCTTCAAAGCGGTAGCTATGCGGAGAGGAACTGTTGCCTGCAGCAGGCACCGAGCCAATCGCTTCAAAGAGGGAGTCGTCATAAGAACGCTCGAGTACGAACTCCTTGCTGTTGACTTCCAGAGACGTGATCCAGTTCAATAATGCATGATCATCCTGTAGCTGACCGGTAAAGGAAAGTAAGGTCACCGGCAGGGCAGTTCCGACTACGCCGGCGCCGAATCCGGAAAATCCATTGGTAAAACTATAAGTCAGCGCTGTATTGGACCCCAGGCTGCTGATCGTCGGCATTCCCAGCGATACCGTGCCCGCGGCGTTCGGATTGGATGGAGTTACCAGGTACAATTGTCCGGGCGCCTTGACCAACTGAAGATTGTTGGGATTTTGACCGGTTGCCGCTGCCCATCCGCTCACTTCAGCCTGTGTATAGTATACGGTGATGTTGTACGAGCCCGAGCTGTTATTGCTGGTGGGCAAGACGTGAAACGTCTTGTCCATGAGATAATTGGAAGGATTGTTGTTCCAGAAGGCCGTGGCGGAACTGCCTGCCCGGTCAATGACCACTTGCGTACAATCGTAATTGAAGTTGCTGAGATTCTGAATGTGGGCCATCAATTTGCTGCCCGTCTGGTCATAGAAATATACATCGGCAAATGGACCGAGGTATTGGGTTTGCGAAGAATTTACTATGGTCTGAACGGCGGTCCCGGGGTCCGCATAGATGAATTCGGCTATGGGTTTGTAGCCTCCGCTGTATAGGCTAAAGGAACTGAAGGATCCGGTGCAGTTGATTCCAGATTGAAAAACATAACTGGAATTGCTGCTTCCGTCGGTATAAGCTTCGCAATCGTCATTGTTGCTGGTGGATGCGCCGTTGTCGTAACAGAGTTCTACTACGACGTTGGAGCTACCGTCCCAGGCAAAGGGAGTGGAGAAGGAGAAATTGTTCCATCCATTGACCGTACTGTCACTGGAACTGAATACCGTAGTGAACCCTGCGTCGCTCAGCGGGAATTCTGTGCTGGCATTGTAAAGGGAGCCTTGGGAGGTCAATCCCATTTTGATGGTCAGTCCGGTATACAAAAAGGAATTTGCGCTATTCTTGCTGATATTCAAGCTAAGACCGACCAGATTTCCGGCTTTTATGCCTACCGCGCTGAGTTCAGAAGCCATATACAAAATCTGCGACTTCTGTTTGGCATTGGCACCCGCAAAGGGACTCTGCAATAAACCCAGGCTCGATCCCAGAGTTTTGGTGCTGTTGGTGGGACCGTAGGGCAGGGAATCATTGTCATAAATCGTAATGGTCAGGCTGGACCGCCCATCACCCGCCACCGCGTTCCCGCCCCCGTTGTTCACGCTTAAGCCCAAAACTAAGTTTTGCGTTCCTTCGACGCTGGCGTCATCATATACGCGGACCGTAAACGGTTGAGACGTGGTGGATCCTGCAGGAAAATTCAAGACCATGCTGGGCGAGCTGAAACTTCCGCTCGTCGTAATATCATATTTCAACCCCTGAGTGGCCGTACCCGACATCACCGCGAGGGTCGCCGTGGTTGCCGCACTGGGGCTGTTCCCGATAACCACATAATAGGTATGATCAGTATACGCTCGGCAACCGGAAGTGGCCGTAGTTGATTCGGTAACCTCGTCATCACTGACTGCAAAATCAATTTTGGGCACGCAGGGACTCGTCCCTGAACCCGGGGGCGTTCCCCCCAGCGAGCTGGAAAGGCTGATCCGCGCTGTGCTGGCTGCGGAAGCCAGCATCCTCGTATCCTGGTCCGGCGTGAACAACGTGCTGCAGTTCGTATAATTCATGTAATTGCTCTCGGTGTTGATGCTGTACGGCGTGCTGGTACAGGGATTGGTGCCGGCACGGCAAACAAAGTTTACCGGTTCCGTAATGGGATCGGTATCGCAAACTTGGTCGCCATCCGTCGTACAGTCGGTGTTGATGGGACAGGTATTTCCACTGGAACCCTGGAAGGGGTGATAGAGGTTAAATGCATGCCCCATTTCGTGTGGCAGCGTTTTTAATCCGGGCGCAGTCTGGGTAGCCAGAATAATCACCCCGTCGTAATTGGGATCTCCCCCCGGGAAATAGGTAAAGCCGGCGATAAAGGTTCCTGAAGTTCCGTCCTGGCCATCGATCATATTCACTACCCAGACATTATAATATTGGGTAGGATCCCATCGATCCAGGTTCTTGACGTTGATCTCATCCGTCCCGAGCGTGGTATTCAGGTTGACGCCGCCGGCGACATAACCGGCGATACCGGAGCCGTCAATATGATCGATTCCATTGGTTGGATTGCAATTCGGATCCCGTTGGGCCAATACAAACTGCATTTGCAAATCTCCTGCACCCTGCGTGCCGGGATAAGTTCCGTTGTACACCGCATTGAGGTAGGCCATGGTTGCTACGATCTGACTATCCGTTGGATTATAGATGGAACCCCGGGACCCTCCGGTGGTTACCACATGAAAGACGATGGGAATGGTATAAGGAGGGCCGCTTAAAACATGTTCCTTCCCTTTTTGCTTCGGGTGGGTGAGGATGTACTGGCGAAGGCTGGCTTCCTGCAGCGCGAGTTTGCTCCGGTAAGCAGGATCGCGCATCAATTTTGCCTGAATTTGATCGAAACCGCAGACCGCCTGGGAATAGCCGGCGCCGGAGGCAATCAAGGCAAGGGAAATGAGTACGAACCTGAATTCGCGCATGAGGTGTTTTTATAGGTTTGAATTTTTGCCTGATCCTGCGGCAGAAAAACGAAGGAGGAGGCCCCGGTAATATGCAAAAACCAAGCAAAATACCTCCTGGGGATGCTTTAATTGGGTCCCGCCACCCTTCACCCGCCATAATGCGTTGAATATCAATAACCGAAATTAAACCCTCCCAAACTAGGCGCGCGAGTATAGCCAGTCCCGGAATTCTTCGTAAACCGGCTCTATGAGCAAGGCTTGCCGGGTCCGGTCGTACAGTTTGGTCACGGCGGGCGGCTTCATAATCGGCTGCCCGATCAGGGGTTCTACCGTGTCGATGAATTTGACCGGATGAGCTGTCTCCAGAAAGATTCCCTTTCGCATTCGGGAATGATCAAGCATCCATTTCTTGAGTGCCAGGTAGCCTACCGCACCATGCGGGTCGGCCAGATAGCCGTGTTCCATCCACAATTCCCGGATGCCTTCCCGGGTTTCCGGATCGGAAATGGAGATACTGGAAAGCAGGTTTTTCAAGGCAGTCCGGTCATTTGCGAACAGCTCAAGGATTCGGACGAAGTTGCTTGGGTCGCCGACGTCCATGGCGTTGGAAATCGTAGCGACCGCCGGACGGGGGGCATAAATGCCCTGATCCAAGTATCGTGTTACGGGGTCGTTGCTATTGCAGGCCGCAATAAAGTGTTCCACCGGCAGTCCGGATCGGTTGGCCAGCATCCCCGCACATAAATTGCCGAAATTACCGCTGGGAACGCTCAATACCGGAGGCTGTTCCGTAACCGGCCATTGACGCCCTGCGAAGAAATAATAAAATTGTTGCGGTAGCCAGCGGGCGACATTGATCGAGTTCGCTGAGCTGAGGAACAGCCTGGCGTTCAATTCCTGATCGGCAAAGGCTTTTTTTACCAGCTGCTGACAATCGTCAAAGGTTCCTTTTACTTCAAGTGCTGAGATATTTTTCCCCTGCGTCGTCAGCTGCAACTCCTGCACCGCACTCACTTTTCCCGAAGGGAAGAGGATGACCACATCGATACCAGGTATGCCGGCAAACCCATCCGCCACGGCTCCTCCGGTATCACCGGAAGTGGCCACCAACACCAAGGTTTTTTTGCTTCTGTTTCTAACGAAATAAGCCAGGCACCGGCTCATAAACCGCGCTCCCACGTCTTTGAATGCCAATGTCGGGCCATGAAAGAGTTCCAAAGCGAATATTCCCCCGCCAATAGGCCGGAGCGGGAATTCGAATGACACCGTGGACTCTATGATTTGGCGCAACAGGTCTTGGGGTAGGGAATCGCCGGTATAGGGATGAATGACCCGGAAAGCGATCTCTTCTTGGGAAATAGCGGAAAGCCGGCGAAGAAAAGCCGCGGGCAAGCGGGGGATTTCTACGGGAAAATACAATCCATTGTCCGGAGCCTGACCCCGGAGCGTGGCTTCCTCAAAACCCGCACGCATTGATCGGTCTATTGTGCTAAAATATTGCATGGTCTTGGATAGGGATCCAGGTTAAGATTGATTTTGTAGCATCCGCACCATACCGGCAGCCCGCTATCGAGACGATTCGATCAGCTTCACGCCCTGCGTATTCACCGTTGTAACATAAATATTGCAGGGCAAACCCATCACCGCGTAGATTTCCTGCATAACCTGCTCCACCCGTTTGGCCGTGTCCCTGGTTTCACTCAGCATAAAGATCGAAGGGCCCGAACCGGAGATCCCTCCTCCTAAGGCGCCGGCCTCCCGGGAGGCCTTTTTTACTTCGGCAAAGCCGGGAATAAGCATGCTCCGGACGGGTTCGATGATAACGTCTTCCAGGGAGCGGCCAATCAGCCCGTAATCTGCCTGGATCAGTCCCGCTACCAACCCGCCGATATTTCCCCATTGGCGAATCGCGTCTTTTAGCAGTACCTCCTTGCGGAGGATCTGGCGGGCGTCGGAAGTCTTTACTTCGATCTGGGGATGTACGACGGTGACATGGAGATCGGGTGGCGGAATCGATACGATATCCAATGGGAAAATCGACCGGATGAGCGTAATGCCGCCAAATATGCAGGGGGAAACATTGTCGGCATGTTTTACTCCGGAGGCCACCTTTTCTCCGAACATGGCAAAACGAACCAGGTCTTCCCGACTGAACGGGCTCCCCAACAAGATATTCGCGCCGGCCACTGCTCCTGCAGCGCTCGCCGCGCTGGATCCGATGCCGCTTCCCGGTTTGATTTGCTTGCGAATCGACACCTCAAATCCGACGGGCCGCTTCCATTCTTCCATAAGGGCCAGCAAAGGCGCGCCGGCCGTATTGAGCGCCGGATCCTCCGGAAGGGGATAACGATCGTCGCTATGCACGACGACCTTTGGCTCGTCCAATAGGCGCATCTCCATCAGATCAAAGGGCTCATTGAGGCACATGCCAAGCACATCAAAACCGCAAACAAGGTTGGCGATACTGGACGGAGCCTGTATGGTAATCGATTTCAACATTGCGTTTTCCTGAGCTGGTTATCGGCCCTTATGAACTAGCCGCACGGATGATATCGGCAAAAACACCGGAAGCAGTAACTTCTGCGCCCGCTCCGGCACCCTTGATGACCAAGGGCTGATCCCGATAGCGATCGGTATAAAAAAGCACGACATTGTCCTTGCCATAAAGATGGTAAAGGTCATGTTGGGGATCAATTTGCTCCAATCCTACCCAGGCTCGTCCATGCTCAAAATTCGCCACGAATTTCAATTTTCGTCCAGCCGCGTGGGCGTCGCGGTATAGTTTCTGGAAATGTTCTTCCCGGGAAGCCAGGCAGCGATAAAAATCCTTGATGGATCCCTTCATGCAATCCTCCGGCACGAACGGATCGATGCGGATATCATCCATTTCTAGGTCACTGCCCGACTCGCGGGCGAGGATCATTATTTTTCTCATGACGTCAACGCCGCTGAGGTCAAGCCGGGGATCCGGCTCGGTATACCCCTCCTCTTGGGCCTTTCGAACGATATCGGCAAAGGGTCGCGTTCCCTCATAGTGATTGAAAACGAAATTCAAGGTACCGCTGAGCACAGCTTGGATCTTGTGGACCTGATCGCCACTCCGGAGCAAATCATTCAATGTTCCGATCACCGGCAACCCAGCGCCTACGTTGGTTTCAAAAAGCAACTGGGCATTGAATTCCCGGGCCAATCCTTTGAGCTTTCGATAATAAGCCAGGCTGCCGGAACAGGCCGTTTTGTTGCAGGCTACCACCGAAATGCTTTTCTGAAGGAGCCGGTCATAGCAGGCGGCCACTTCCTGGTCCGCGGTTATGTCGGCAAATACGGCATTTCGAAGGTTTTTGGACCGGATAACCCGAAGCCATTCATCCAGCTGCATAGGCAAACCCGATTCCAATGATTCTTTCCAGTTTGCCAGGTCGATCCCTTCATCGTCGAACAGCATTCTCCTGCTGTTTGCCAAGCCGGTAACGCGAACCTGCAGGCGCAGATGTTCCTGCAAATACGGTTGCTGCTGGCGCAATTGACTGAGCAGTCTACTCCCCACATTCCCTGCGCCAGCCACGAACAGGTTCAGTTGTTTGTAGCTGGTCTCGAAGAATTCCTCATGCAGGACGTTGATTCCCTTGCGCACGTCCGCGCTAGCGATCACGGCAGATATGTTTCGCTCGGAGGAGCCCTGAGCAATGGCGCGGACATTGACGCCGTTCCGCCCCAGGGCCCCGAACATCTTCCCGCTGATCCCCGGATGGCTTTTCATTTTATCCCCAACCAGGGCTACGATCGCCAAGTCCTTTTCTATAACTAGCGGATCCAGGTTAGCCGTTTTTATTTCCTGGTCAAAGGCCTGGTCAACCGCTTGCTTGGCCTTATCGGCATGACCCTCTTCCACGCCTACGCAGATCGAATGTTCCGATGAGCCTTGGGTGATCAGTATGACGTTGATCCGGTGGAGCGCCAGGGCCTCAAAAAGCCTTTTGGAAAACCCGGGAATGCCAACCATACCACTTCCTTCCAGACTGAGCAGGGCAATCCGGTTAATGCTGGATATTCCACGAATGCTGCTGCTTCCCCCATTCGCTAATTGTTCGATCAGTGTTCCTGCTTCCTGGGGAGCGAAAGTATTCTTGATCCATACCGGTATCCCCAGGTTCATGAGCGGTTGGATCGTCGGTGGATAGATGACCTTGGCGCCGAAATGAGAAAGCTCCATGGCTTCCTGATAGGAGATATTGGGGATGGATTTTACATGCGCTACGAGCCTGGGGTCCGCGGTCATCATGCCGGAAACATCCGTCCATATTTCCACCCGACGGGCGCCCGCGGCGGCAGCTAGGATCGCTGCGGTATAGTCGGAACCACCCCTGCCCAGCGTAGTGGTATTCCCCTTTGCATCGGCCGCCACGAAGCCCGGCGCGACGACCAGCCTGGCCTGCGATTCGGCAAAAAATCGGGCCACCACCGGATTGGTCAGTTTAAAGTCAACGATGGCATGGCCATATTGGGAATCCGTCCGGATAAGTTCCCGGGAATCCTTCCACTGGTTGATCAGATCCTGGACTGCCAAGGCAGCGGAAATAATTAGGGAAGACATCAGTTCGCCAAAGCTGAGTATCCGGTCACGGGTCCGTTCCGATAACTCGCCCAACAGGAATACGCCGTTGCAGATATCTTCCAGTTGATTGAAATGCATCTTGATATTGCTTAGGACGCTGCTTTGCTGGGAAATCGGGATCAGCAAACGAACCGATTCCAAGTGCCGCTGTTCCATGGTTTGCAATATTTCCTTGTAGGACTCATCGCCTTCGGCAGCTTTCAGTCCGCAGCGGATCAGAAAATCGGTTATCCCGCTGAATGCTGAAACAACAACGACGGTTCTGTCCCGTTCGGCGGCATGCTGGATGATCGCCAGGACCCGTCGGATATTTTCCGTGTTAGCCACTGATGTTCCGCCAAATTTGAGAACCTGCATGGGTTGCTTTATTTTACATGGATTGATTCAAGAACTGGAAAGCCGGGTCAATTGGACTCGGGCAAGCAGGGATGGTCAAATGGTATACCGTAACCCGTTACGGGTCGCTGTGCGGCCGGAAATGCCCGTCAAACCGTTCACCGACTTGGCTAGAGCACATGAGGAAGGTATTGAAATTCGAGTGGAGCGCATGTTCAATAATGAGGCGCTAAGTTAGCCAAATCAACTGAAAGAAAAATAACAATATGAAAAAAATTTAGACAAAAATGAAGTATTTTGAGCAAAATGATGGATCAATTGCAGCTATCCATATTAAAGGTTGAATGTTTGCTAAAAGCTAATGCATGAATTACCAGTCTTCCCAGTCGCTGCATCAATTCAAATACCAGGTCGGAATTAAGTTTCAGCTATACAATAGCCTATTCACATCCCTGCCTTTTCACCGGATTGAACGCACGGGCATTCTGCTTTCGATGCTGCTGACCTACTGTGAAGATGCTTATGCAAAAAAAGAAAGTCCTGAAGAAATTATAGAAGGGTTCTTCACAAAGCATACCAGCATCATAGGGGAACAGGAGCGGGCTGACGTCCTATTTCGCTTTGTCCAATACGTAGAACGGCAAATCGTGCTTTTCGATGCGCTGGAGGACGCTGCCTTTAAAGAAATAAACGACATGGGGGGGGTAGGGACGCTCAAGCATTTATCCTCTGAAATCATCCAGTCGGGAAAAGAAGAGGAACTCGCCGTTAAGCTCAGAGATTACTCGGTCCGCCTGGTGCTGACTGCCCATCCAACCCAGTTTTATCCAGGCGCTGTACTGGGAATCATCAACGACCTCTCCTGGGCGGTGATCGAGAATAACGCGAGCCAGATCAATATGTATATGCAACAATTGGGGAAGACGCCTTTTTTGAACAAACAAAAACCTACGCCTTTCGACGAAGCCGTCAGTTTGATCTGGTACCTGGAAAATATCTTCTATCACGCTGCCGGGCGCATCCTGTCCGCCCTCCGGGAGCAGTTTCCGCAGGCCGTCTGGAAAAACAATCCGATCATCAAAATGGGATTCTGGCCAGGCGGGGATCGCGACGGCAATCCCTTTGTCGACCGGGCTACTACATTAAAAGTAGCCGAGGCGCTCCGGGGAGCGATCATCAAGTCCTATTACCTGGATGTACGAAGGCTCAAACGAAGGCTGACTTTTAAGGGGGTCGACGTGATCGTGGCCAGCCTGGAAGAAAAGCTCTACGCCAACTTATTCATTCCGGAACAGAAAACGGATCTGAGCCGCCATGAAATCCTGGACGCTCTTGGCCGGATACGCGAGATTCTGATTCAGCAGCACAACAATCTTTTCCTTCACTTGGTAGATAACCTGATCAGCAAAGTGCATGTTTTTGGTTTGCACTTCGCGACTTTGGATATCCGGCAGGAAAGCTTCGTGCATGCCAAGGTTCTCGAGGCAGTTGACGGCCTGGAAGGACTCTTGGGAAAAGGATACGCTAAGCTGCCCGAATCCGGAAAGATAGAACGATTGTTACATCTGCGAAGTACTGCGAAGCCAGAACGCTACCCCGACAAATTGGTGCGCGATACCCTGGAAACCTTGGCATCGGTCAGGGAAATCCAGCGGTTTAATGGCGTTGAAGGTTGCAACCGGTATATCATCAGCCAATGCAACAGCGCGCTCAATGTCATCGAGGTCTTGGGCCTATTCCTGCTGACTGGCTGGACCCGGGACGATCTAAACATCGACATCGTCCCACTATTCGAAACCGTCGTGGACCTGGAAAACGCCGCGTCCATTATGGAGGAGTTGTATGCAAACCCCATTTACCGGGAATATCTTGGCCGCAGGAATCAGACTCAGACGATCATGGTCGGCTTTTCCGATGGCACGAAAGACGGAGGCTACCTGATGGCCAATTGGGGCATTTACCAGGCCAAAGAACAGCTTACGGCCGTTTCGAAGAAATACGGGGTCGATGTCATTTTCTTTGATGGGCGGGGCGGCCCACCTGCCCGGGGGGGAGGCAAAACCCACAAATTCTATGCTTCCCTGGGAAAAAATATTGCCAATAAGGAAATTCAACTGACCATTCAGGGGCAGACCGTCAGTTCGAATTTTGGCACTATCGATTCTGCGCAATATAACATTGAACAGCTAATCCATGCGGGAATTTCCAACGACCTGTTCTCCTCCAAGAAAATAATCTTGCAACCGCACGAAGAGGAATTGATGAATAAGATGGCGGAGTACAGCTATAAGGCCTATACTTCGCTCAAAGATCATCCCCGCTTCATGCAATATCTCCAAGAGCTGAGCCCGCTTCGGTTTTACAGCGAGACCAATATCGGGAGCCGTCCGTCCCGGCGCGTTCAATCGGCACGCATGGAATTCAAGGACCTTCGCGCGATCCCCTATGTCGGTTCCTGGAGCCAGTTGAAGCAAAATGTGACCGGATATTATGGAGTCGGATTCGCGCTTCAAAAAATAGACCAGGAAGGAAAATGGGCGGCCGCGAAAGAACTCTACGAAAATTCATTGTATTTCAAGACCCTGATGGATAATTGCGAGATGGCCATGAAGAAATGCTTTTTTCCGCTGACCGAGCATTTTTCCCAGCATCCCGTTTATGGTGAAATCTGGAAAATGATATATGAGGAGTTCGAGTTAACTCGGCAGTACATCTTCAAGCTTTCTGGAAAAAATGAGCTGATGGCTGATTACCCGGTGGAGCAGCTTTCGATCCAAATGCGGGAGCGCATCGTCCTTCCGCTGAGCACGATTCAGCAGTTCGCCCTCACCCGTTTCCGCGAGTTTGAACAAGATCTACCCCAATCCCCACTTCGGGAGCTTTATGAAAAGCTTATCATGAGATGCTCCTTTGGAATTATAAATGCTGCAAGGAACTCCGCCTGAATCCTTAATTGGCAATTTTTTATTTTTTTTCCAACTTCGGAATTATTTCCGCTTTAATTGCTTTCAGCTTTCCTTGCGCGGCACTTTCCTCATACAATTCATTTCTTTCGATGCGGTAACACTGCCGAATTCGGAAGAATGGGCTCGGAAGCACACATTAGATTTATTTATTATTCGTTTGAATGCTCTGAAATCAGCGCCAGATCATTGTTTCATTGGATTTTTGATATGATCTTTGCTCCATATGTTCGTCAGCATGTTCTCCTATTTGGCTTCCTTTATTGTAGAAATAAAGCAATTGAATCAGAGCGCAGATCCTGCCTATTTGGATGTAGTAAAAATGGTGGTGGGAATAACTGGGTGGGTCGGCGGATTGACACTCTACATGTGGATTCGCGATCGACGCAGGCGCGCCCGCGATTCAAAACAGACACTAGTCGCGCTTCCCAGTTGAACGGGTTAGAGAATTCATTGAATCTATTCAGTCGTTTTCATTCAATTTTTTCAACGCAGATTTTGTGATGTTGTTCTATGGTCAATTGATCATGAAGACCTGGCATCTTGACTTTTAATTAACCGTTCACGAGAGCTCCAGGTGCGCTTCGGGCGAGGGTTCGGCCAGGGAACGAACAGGTGCCATTGCAGGGGCTCTGGAAATAATGGCGAAATACAGATAGCTGACGATGACTGATGCCAAAACACTCACGAGGATAGAAATTTTTGCGGTGTCCCGAAACCTTGTTTCCTTGAATGCCAGCATGGTAGTGAAGATGGACATCGTAAAACCGATGCCAGCCAGCATACCCATGCCAAGAACCTGCCTCCATCGGACATTAGCTGGCAAATGGGCAATATTCAATCCCACCATAAGGCGGCTAATCAGATAAATCCCCAGAGGCTTTCCGATGACCAGGCCAAAGATCACACCCATCGCTACTGTGGTATTCAGCGACTGAATTAAATTGGAAGGGATCAGCATGGCCGTGTTGCTCAACGCGAATAGTGGAAGGATCAGAAAATTCACGTATTTGTGTATGGCCTTTTCTATGAGTGCCAGGGCGTCAACCGGCAGCGCGAATGCGAACAACACGCCAGTGATGCTGGCTTCCACACCGGATTGCAGCATGAAGTACCATAAACCAGCACCCAGAACCAGGTGCAGCCACCCAAATTTTACTTTCAGCCGATTGCACCCGAGCAAGGCAACAAATAGCACAACACTAGCCAAAAGAAAGATCCAATGGATCTGGCCTCCGTAAAATACCGCAATCACGATGATGGCGCCGAGGTCGTCGATAATAGCGAGCGCCATAAGCAGAATCTTGAGGCCAACCGGGAAGCGTTTGCCAAGCAGGCTTGCAGCGGCCAGGCTGAAGGCGATATCGGTCGCCGTCGGAATACCCCATCCATGAGAATAGACCGTATGGAAATTAAAAACAGTGAAAATTATCGCTGGAACGAGCATCCCGCCAAAGGCGGCGCCAAAAGGTAGGATGGCTTTTTTGAAAGTGGACAACTCGCCGGCTAGTAATTCCCGCTTGATTTCCGTGGCAGCCAATACAAAAAAGAAGGCCATCAGGAAATTGTTGATCCAAGCCAGGGGGCTGGTAGGCAGGTGCATCGGCATCATGCCGGGCAATTTCCCATTCCACAACCGACTATACCATCCAGAAGATGAATTCGTGATCACAATAGAAATCACGGTACAACCCAGTAAAAAAATACCGGTAGCTCTGCTGTCGATGATCAAATCCCGGAGTGGAGTCATGATCCGATGACGCAAAGTCTTAGGTGCTGCTGGGCCTGAGTTCAAGTGGATGAAAGGAGTTTTTATTAAATTAAATTATAATATGATAACTTTCTTGGATTTTCTTTCAAATTTCCTAAATCCTGGTGATAATTCTTAAAGATTTCGTGTAATTTATTATATATTTATTTTGTTAATATAGAAAAGCATTTCCACAATTCATTAATTATCAACAAAGGAAAACCTCCGCTTTTGACGGAGGTTTTTTGCCTTAGAAATTCCAGCGATCAATCTACATAGCCTAAAGAACCCATTTCGGGCATATCAAGACCCGAGAGCTGGTCCGCATCCGATGACCGCAAACCGATTTTCGTTTTGGAGAGTATTTTAAAAAATGCATACATCACAAGGAACACAAAGACGAAGCAGGTTGTTCCCCCAATGAACTCTGCCAAAAACTGTTTGGGCGATCCATAAAACAATCCAGTTACGGTGCCTGGCACTCCATTCCACCCATCACCATATTTGCCATCGGCAAACAACCCAAGAGATAATACGCCCCAATAGCCACAGGCTCCGTGTACGGAGAAAGCGCCGACCGGATCGTCTATTTTGAGTTTGCGGTCCACAAAATAATAACTGATTACCACCAGTACCCCGGCCACGGCCCCTATAATGAAGGCTCCAGTCGCATTGACAAAGGCGCAAGGCGCGGTGATGGCTACCAGCCCCGCGAGCATTCCATTCGCCATCATCCCCGGATCCGGTTTGCCGTATTTCGCCCAAGCATACATGAGCGCAAAAAAAGCCCCGCTGGCACTCGCGATCATCGTATTGGTGGCAATAACGGAAATCCGCAGGTCGGTGCCGGATAAGGTGGAACCAGGATTGAAGCCAAACCATCCGAATGCGAGAATGAAAGTGCCAATGATGGCCATTGGAATGTTGTGTGCCGGTATGGGATGCACGCTACCGTCTTTCCCATATTTACCCAGCCGGGGTCCAATGGCCATTGCTCCGGCAAGAGCGGCAACTCCACCCACTTCATGAACTACCGAAGAGCCGGCGAAATCCACATGTCCATGCCCCAAACCAAAATTAGTTCCCAATTGAGAAAGCCATCCTCCCCCCCAGACCCAATTTCCGAATATGGGATAAACAAACATGGAAATAAAGAATCCAAATGCTATAAAGGATTTGAATTTCCAACGCTCAGCCATAGCACCGGTTGGTATGGTGGCGGCCGTGTCCATGAAGACCAATTGGAAAAGGAATAGTGCAAATATGCCGACATCGTATACATCGCTATTGAGAAAGTAGCCGGCAGCTCCGATGATCCCGAAATCATGTCCGAATAGGTGCCAAGTCACCTCGTGGCTAACCACGCCTGGCGCTCCTCCCAAGCTGGCTACGTTTAACCCGCCACCGAACATGAAAGCAAATCCACAGATCCAGAAACCGATTACCCCAAGGGAGTATACCATGAAATTCATCGCCATGGTGTGTGCGACATTCTTCTTTTGGGTAAATCCTGTTTCAACCATGGCAAAACCCGCCTGCATGAACATCACGAGGAATCCGGTGATCAGAGTCCACACGATATTGATGGCTATTTTATTGTGTCCGCTGGCGTCTCCGATTTCTTTGATTGCAGCGGCCAATTTGCTGACATTTCCATTCACGACTTTGGCCACAGTATCTTTGGCGGCAGTGACCGTGTCCAGAACCTTTGATGTCGTGGTGTCTATGTCACTCATCGTTCCGGTTTTTAAACCAGAGGCATCTTGTGCATAGGTCTGTGTAGGAAGAACAGCGGCCATTGCAATCAGTCCGAAAAAGACCAAAATGATGGAAGATCGGATCTTCTGTTTGCCTTTGAAAGTTGATTTCATATCAGTTGAATTTAGGTGATGACGATGATGTGCAAAGTCTTTCAGCAACGAATTGGTTCCATATTGTCGCAATCAAAACAAATGCACTCAGTTCTATCACCAGATTGCGAAGTTTTCGGCAGGGCATTTCTAAAGGGCTATCCTGGATTCATATGAAGAGGGCATTGCAACATTTGGTTGCAATGCCCTGCCATTATGATCATGTTTTTTCATTATTTAATCAGAGTCGGAGTCGGTTTGTATTCGGGAGAAGTCTCATATTGCGGGATTAAGCCAGTGTCATCCGTTTCCGGGTAGGCTTCTGAGCCATGTTCCCATACATCCAGACCGCCCGGGCCGACTTCGCCTTTCCCTTCCACCCGTAGATTCCAGGGTTGCGGAAGCTTCCGGATCGCCCACATCATAACGAAGGCGACGAGGAAGGTAGCTATCGTGATGGTGAGATTGCCAATGACCTGGGCCTTCAGCAAGCCCGTGCCACCGCCATAAAAGAGGCCGGTTGCCGGAGAGGTATTGTCAGCACCCGTCGCGCCCGTCGCGCCATATTTCCCGGCTGCAAAAAGTCCCAATGACCAGGTTCCCCACATTCCGGCAAATCCGTGAACAGGAACCGCACCGATCGGATCGTCAATGCGCAGGTATTCCAGCAGGTAAACGCCCAGTACTACTACGATGCCGGCGACAAAGCCAAGACAGATAGCCCCGATGGGATCTACCCAATAGCAAGGACAAGTAATGGCAACGAGACCGGCCAGAAATCCATTCGTTGTAAGGCCGGTGTCAAATTTGCCTTTAGTTGGCCCTGTCCACAAAGCAACAAACATCGCAGACATTCCGGCAGCGCAAGCGGCCAGGGTTGTGTTGGTAGCCACGCGGCCGATACCCTGGGCATCCATGGCGGAAAGCGTGCTCCCGGGGTTGAATCCGTACCATCCGAACCAGAGGAGGAATCCGCCGACCGCGGCGATGGTTAAGTTATGCGGAGGCATGGGCCCACCTCCGTCTCTTCTAAATATCCTTCCCAACCGGGGGCCGAGCACAATGGCGCCAGCAAGAGATACCATGCCACCGATGGTGTGAACCACCGTTGATCCAGCGAAATCATGGAAGAAATTACCCACAGAAGGAAGGAAATTGCCTGCACTACCCATGTTAGCCAGAAAACCATCCGGACCCCAGGCCCAGTGACCAATGATGGGATAGATAAAGCCGGTTACTCCCATGGAATACAGGATGTCTCCGCGGAATCCCGTGCGACCGATCATAGCTCCGGAAGTTACCGTTGAGCAGGTATCGGCAAAGGCAAATTGGAAAATCCAGTGCGCTATAACTGGTACCCCGGTTGATTCGTATGTATCTGGGGCACCCGCCAAAAAGAACCAGTGGTATCCGATGAAACCGTTTCCGTGGCTGAACATGAAAGCATAACCGAAAGCCCAGAAAAGCAAGCCGCAAAGGCAGGTGTCGAAAATACACTCCATGAGTATATTCACGGTCTCCCTTTTTCTGGCAAATCCTGCTTCCAATAGCACAAAACCAGGCTGCATCCCGAAGACGAGGAAGGCAGCCACCAAGGTCCATACGGTGTTTATAGAATTCATCTGGGCAGTTTCATGCGCCGTGTAGGCCCCTTGCGCATGAACAGCCGTGCCTCCTAGGATTGCGGGCAGGAATCCCATGGCCAGCAATACAAGGAATAGACCAATCAATTTACCGCCAAACATGCTGATCCAGAACCGCCATTTTTCCTGCTTGCTCAAAGGAGGGGCGGGGAGAAGATCTTGTTCTTTTCTAAGGAATCTTTTTAAAAACATGTCCTGAAGTTTTTGGTTAATAAATGGGAAATGCGCCTTATTGAGAGTTCAACCTTTAAAAATGGTAAGTTGCTGCCAGCAGGGCCGAAAAAGTGCCGGTGGTGGCTGTATTGTCAGACTTGAGGAAAAAATTCTTTGATCCGTTGTCCAGCCGGAGCTCTGGCATAATCGTGAGGTTGCTTCCTAAGTGGAACAGCCCGGTTAGGGTCAGATCGAACACATTCAGACCAGGATCCCCAACTTGATTTATGGGATTGATCTTAATTCCATCGGGATCGCCGAAGATTTCACCGCGCAGGGTGAGGCCGAACAGGGGTGTGGGATCCAAATTCAGATATACCGCCGAACCCCACCAGCTGGCGCTCTTGCCCAGGCCGGAAGAATTTACGTTCTGCACCGTTCCGTTATAGCCGACTCCGAACTTGCTGGAAATGGTCCCGTTGATGACCAAATCAAACTGAGTCAGGCTCTTATAAAGCGTATAACCAGGGTTGATCACGGTATCCGCGTTCACGCCTCCATATCCCTGAAAATTGAGGTAGAATTTCCATTTCCCATTTTTCGTTCCGGTGCTGAATTGAGCGATCGCGACCTTGGTGAGGTCCGATGTGGTCGAAAAATCGGTCGGATTGGCCACGCCGACCATGAGGGCGGTAGTGCTGCTCAGCGTAATATCCGCGCGCAGACCGGTATGAAAGAAAGGCCCATAGGAAAACATGTAGTCCATGCTGTAGTTGCGGTTGGCATACGCATCCAGGACTTCGTATCCAATATGTGTTCCCCATTTGCCCATGGTAAACTTAAGCGCAGAAGTGGCCTGGTAACTTAGAAAAAGCTGCTTGACCGCAAATAAGCTGGGATGAGCCGGGTCGTTATAGGAGAATTCCTCCGCCCGCCTTCCAAATCCTAAGTCCACGGTAGCGGCTACTTTTCCGAAACTGTGATCGGCGCGAATGGACGCCATACCCAGTTCAAATGAACTATTGGAATTGGTGAAACTGGTGTAGTTATTGGTTTTGCCGGCCGGAGCATTGAAATTATAGCGATAGTATACGTCCACCGAACCGGTGATAGTAACCGGGGGCGGCTTGGTCGTATCTACAGGGACTGTCGCCGGCTTACTGGTATCAGCAGCCGGAGTTTTTTTCGTCGAATCCGCTTGCGAATAGCACATTAGAAAACTTAAAAAGGCCATACTGGTTGCAGAAAGTTTTAGTAACATTGCTGTAGATTTTAAGTATTAAAAAGGGGTACAGCAAATGAGCTTTTGTCAGAAGTTCCTCAATTGGCTGTACCTTTTTTATTAGCTGATTCCTGATTTCCTCTTCTTCTCCTTCGATTATCACCTTTTATTCATGCTGCAAAACCTGAATTCCGGCATGCGGATTACTCCTGTTGGAGGAAAACCGCAGCTTGGAATCTTTACCGTACGATAAAGCCCTGCCGGCAGTGCCGGGATGCATCGTTAAAGGCAATTCGATTTTTGGCAGCAACGCTGGACTTTTCAAGGGATTTGGGAAGGCAAAGAGATCCCCGAATGGGGTTTTTTTGATATGTGTGATTAAATGCCGGCAATACCAGGAGATAAGAGGCTCGGAGTGAAGAAAAACGAAGGAAAGAGAAAGAATCGAAAATTTGACCCGGGGAAGAATGAAAGAAAAATCAAGCCAGCATTTAGTTTTATTCACAATTTCTTGTTTTTGCGACAATAGAACTAATTATTGCTGTAAGTTAGTCTCTAAATTCTATTAAAACCCAAAATTGATTAAATTTTTTTAAATATATAATTTAATAATATGAAAACGAAATCATAAATAATTGAATTTTAAATATTTGATAAATCCATTACGTAAAAATCAAAAAATATATAAATATTAACATTATAATTAATTTGAAAAATCTTGAATGGCGGTTGAGCGGTAAAACCCGGAATAGTGAGGCCGGAATCAATAAAAAGGAGCCGGTTGAGTGAAATCCGGGTAATGGATCGCAGGCGTCCATCGCGCATCGGCAATAGCCCAAACGGTGTCTATTTATTCCTTAAAGGAGCGGACCGCGGGCTTAAAGGCCCTTAACATTCCCTATTTTATAGGAGGAATTCAATAGTCAAGGAATTCTGGAAGAGGAAAATGGAAGTTCAGGGACGCCCGTTAAGCCCTTATCGATAGGAAGCTGCAATAACGGAATTGTCTTTAGTCTCTAAAAGAGATGAGCCCATGAGGTATTCATCCACTTTCCGGGCGCATTCCCTGCCTTCGCTGATCGCCCAGACCACCAGCGACTGCCCGCGGCGCATGTCTCCTGCAGTAAATATTTTGGCGATATTGGTTTGATAGGCTTTTTCCGACGCTTTCACATTGCCGCGGTCATCCAGTTCGACGCCGAGTTCGTTGATCAGGCCTTCCTGCTGAGCATGAAGAAAGCCCATCGCCAGCAAGGCCAGTTCGCATGGAATTTCCCGTTCACTTCCTTCCACTTCTACAAATCGGACCAGCTTATCTTCTTCGGCCAATTTCCATTCCAGGTCAACGATGAGCAGTGCCCGGAGATTGCCCTTGGCATCTCCCCGGAATTCTTTGGTGGCAATGGCCCATTGGCGCTCACAACCTTCCTCATGCGAAGAGGAGGATTTGAGGATCATGGGATAGGTAGGCCATGGCATAAAGGGCGTGCGATCTATGGGGGGCTTGGGCAGCAATTCAAATTGGGTTATGCTCCTTGCGCCTTGGCGGTTGGAAGTTCCCACACAATCGCTCCCGGTATCCCCTCCTCCAATCACTACCACATTTTTGCCGCCAGCTAAGATAGGCGCCTGCTTGATGGACCGCTGGCTCACCCGTCGGTTCTGCTGGGTCAGAAATTCCATGGCAAAATGGATGCCCTTCAGTTCACGCCCGGTTATGGGAAGATCCCTCGGCACGGTCGAACCTCCGCAAAGTACCATCGCATGGTATTCTCGAAGTAGGTCGTTGATGCTGACGTTTACGCCCACATTGGCCTGGCAACGGAAATGAACCCCTTCCTCTTCCATCAGCCGGATCCTTCGCTGGACCACTCGTTTCTCCAGCTTAAAATCCGGAATGCCATATCGAAGCAATCCACCGGGGGAGTCGTCTCTTTCGAATACCGTTACCGCATGCCCGGCATAATTCAGTTGTGCCGCCGCCGCCAGGCCGGCGGGGCCGGATCCGATAATGGCAATCTTTTTCCCGGTGCGCACGTTGGGCTGCTTTGCCTTCACCAGTCCTTTTTCAAAGGCCAGCTCGATGATGTGCTTTTCGATTTCCTCTATGGCAACAGGCGGCTGGTTGATTCCCAAGACGCAACTCGACTCGCAGGGCGCGGGACAAATCCGGCCCGTGAATTCGGGGAAATTGTTGGTGGACTGAAGAATCTGGTAAGCGTCCGCCCAGTCCTTCCGGTATACGGCATCGTTAAACTCCGGTATGACGTTGCCCAGCGGGCAGCCGTTATGACAAAAAGGAATGCCGCAATTCATACAGCGCGAAGCCTGATGATTCAGCTGTTCCGGGTTATAAGCACCCAGGAACTCCTTATAGTCTTTTTTCCGCTGGTCCACCGGCCGCTTGGCCGGTAATTCGCGGGTAAACTCCAAAAATCCGCTTGGTTTTCCCATATTCTCTTTCGTGTTGGAGGGCTTTACTATCCACGCAACCGCCCCGGCCTCGATCGCCCCCGAAATTCTGGGGTCTTCGTTCTCCCGACCACAGAGAACAACGGAGAGGTTCAGTCACACATGAGAAAAAACCTGCTCCGCGTTCTCATGACTTTAAGTGTCCCTGTGGCCGGTAAAATCACTTTATTTCTGTGTCACGGGTCCTGATTTGGGCCCGCTCCTTTTTTTCTGTAAGCGCTTTCTTGTAATCCTTCGGAAAGACCTTGACAAAATTCTTCAACTGATTCTCAAAATCTTCTAGCACAAATTTGGCCACGCGGCTGTCCGTATACGCGTAATGACGCTGGATCATATCCTTTAATTCGGCGACGTCCTCTTCAGACACCCCCTCGAGGTCAACCATTTCTTGGTTACAGAGTGCCGCGAACCGGGCCTTTACATCGTACACGTAGGCGATCCCGCCACTCATTCCGGCGGCAAAATTCCGTCCGGTATCTCCCAGGATGACTACTCTTCCGCCCGTCATATACTCGCAGCCATGATCACCCACCCCTTCTACCACGGCCCGAACGCCGGAGTTTCGCACGCCGAACCGTTCACCTGCTTTACCGCGGATGAAGGATTCGCCCGAGGTAGCTCCGTAGAAGGCTACGTTGCCGATGATGATATTCTCTTCGGGAACAAAACCGGCATCCAGGGAAGGATAAACGATCAGGCGGGCTCCGGAAAGGCCTTTGCCGAAATAGTCATTGGCGTCACCTTCTAGTTCCAGAGTGAGTCCCCGGGCATTGAAAGCGCCAAAACTTTGCCCTGCCGTGCCGGTGAATTTAAAATGAATGCAATCCTCGGGCAAACCCTGGGACCGGTATCGCTGGGAGATCTCATGCGATAGCATGGCGCCCAAAGTCCGGTCGGTATTTCTGACCGGGAATTCGGCAAAGACCTTCGCTCCCCGGTCGAGGGCAGGCTTTGCCACTTCGATGAGTTTCCAATCCAGCACATCAGCCAACCCGTGATCCTGTTCTTCCTGCTTATACAGGCCGGTATACAAGGAATCTGGTTCTTTGAAGAGAATGGGCGAAAGATCCAGGCGATGATATTTCCAATGAGTCAGGTTCTCCCGGGTATCGAGGCAATCCACCTGTCCTACCATCTCGTTGACGGTTCGGAATCCCAATTCGGCCATGATCTCCCGCAATTCCTGCGTCAAGAAGGTGAACAGGTTGATTATGTATTCCGGTTTTCCCGAAAAACGCTGGCGAAGCACGGGGTCTTGGGTTGCCACTCCGACAGGGCAGGTGTTCAAATGGCATTTACGCATCAGAATGCAGCCTTCGCTAACTAGGGCCGCCGTCGCGACACCCCATTCCTCCGCGCCCAGTAAAGTAGCAATCGCAATGTCTCTGCCGGTCTTGAGTTGCCCGTCTGTCTGCAGCACCACCCGGCTCCTGAGCTTGTTCCGGACCAGGGTTTGTTGGGATTCGGCCAAACCGAGTTCCCAGGGAAGCCCGGCGTGCTTGATCGAGCTGATCGGCGAAGCCCCGGTGCCGCCATCGTGGCCGGAAATCAGGATCACGTCGGATTTTGCCTTGGCTACCCCTGCGGCAATGGTTCCGACGCCCGCCTTGGAAACCAGTTTCACGCTGATCCTCGCCTGGGGGCTGGCATTTTTAAGGTCGAAGATCAATTGGGCCAGATCTTCGATCGAATAAATATCGTGATGTGGAGGTGGCGATATAAGCCCTACTCCAGGTGTTGAATGCCTCACCTTCCCTATCCAGTCATCCACTTTATGCCCGGGCAGTTGCCCGCCCTCACCGGGCTTTGCACCCTGGGCCATCTTGATCTGCAATTCGTCGGCCATGGCCAGATAATAGCTGGTTACGCCAAAGCGGGCAGAAGCTACCTGCTTGATGGCCGAGCGCATAGAGTCCCCGTTGGGTAAAGGCTCATACCGCATTTCATCTTCCCCTCCCTCCCCCGTATTGCTTTTCCCGCCCATCCGGTTCATCGCGATGGCCAGCGTGGAATGCGCTTCATGAGATATGGATCCGAAGCTCATGGCCCCCGTGGCGAATCGTTTCCAAATGTTTTCGGCGGGTTCTACTTCCTCGATGGGAATGGAGGCTCTGTTCCTTTTGAAATTCATCAGTCCGCGCAAGGTCGCGGCCTTTTCCGACTGGTCGTTGACCGCTTTGGAGTATTTTTTAAATGCTCCATAGTCATTCATGCGCGTAGCGTACTGCAGCAAATGCACAGTCTGCGGATTGAAGAGATGAAATTCCCCTTTTCGTTTCCACTGATACAAGCCGCCAACCGGCAGGCGCTCAATAGGAATTTCCTTGCGGCTAAATGCGAACAAATGTTTCGCCAGGGTTTCCTTAGCGATTTCGTCCAATCCCATTCCTTCGATTCGCGAGATAGCGCCGGTAAAATATTTATCGACGACGGAATGGTTCAACCCGATAATCTCAAATATTTGCGCTCCCTGATAGGATTGGAGGGTGGAGATGCCCATTTTCGAAAAGACCTTCAGCAACCCGTCGTTTACCGCTTTGATATAATTTTTCTTCAATTGCTCGGCATCCTGGGTAGTTTGCAACTTGTCGGTCAGCGCGAGATCCCGAATGGTGGACAGGGCCAAATATGGGTTGATCGCGGTAGCCCCGAATCCCACGAGGCAGGCAAAATGATGTACCTCCCATACGTCTCCCGCTTCCACGATGATTCCCACCTGGCCCCGGTAGCCTTTTCGAATGAGGTGGTGGTGCACTGCCGAGGTGGCCAGCAGGGAAGGGATTGGCGCGTGATCGGAATCGATCGCCCGGTCGGAGAGGATCAGAACTTCAAATCCGTCTTCCACCGCATCTACGGCATAACGGCACAGGCGGTCCAGGCCAGCCTGCAAGGATCCCGGCCTTCCGTCCGCCCGGAAATAGGTTTGCAGGGTCTTTGCCTGAAAGATCCCGGTGTCAATACTCCGTATTTTTTCCAGTTCGTGATTGGTGAGCACGGGATGCTTCAGCGCGACGCTATGGCAGGCCAACGGGTCCTCGATCAGCATATTCCCGTTATTTCCGGCAAAGGTGGCCAGGGACATTACCAGGCGTTCCCGAATGGGATCGATCGGGGGGTTGGTAACCTGCGCGAATAGCTGCTTAAAATAGCTGCTGAGGTGCTGGGGCTGATCACTTAGAACGGCAAGCGGCACGTCGGTCCCCATGGATCCTACCGGCTCCTTGGCGTCAATGGCCATCGGGGCAAGGATGGAGTCAATGTCTTCCGTGGAATAGCCGAAAGCCTTCTGGTATTTAAAGATTTGTTCGTGTTCCAGATGAGTGAACAAGACGCGTGGCTCAGGCAACTCCTCCAGTCGGATCTTGTATTTGTTTAGCCATTCAGCATATGGTTTCTGGGAGCAGATCGATTGCTTGAGTTCCTCGTCACTGATGATGCGGCCCTTGTCCATATCCACGATGAACATCCTACCCGGTTGCAGCCTTCCCTTTTCGCGTATCATATTGGGGGCAACCGGAAGCACGCCCGATTCCGAGGCCATGATCACCCGGTCGTCGGTGGTAACGCAATACCTCGATGGCCGAAGACCATTCCGGTCCAATGTGGCGCCGATGACTTTGCCGTCCGTGAATGATATGGAAGCAGGTCCGTCCCAGGGTTCCATGAAGGAGGCATGAAACTCGTAGAAAGCCCGCTTCTCCGGATCCATTTGATTGTTGTCATCCCAGGCTTCGGGAATGAGCATCATCATGACCTGCGGCACCGAGCGGCCGCAAAGAGTCAGCAATTCGATCATATTATCTAGGCAGGCGGAATCGGACTGCCCTTCGGTAACTATGGGAAGGAGCATATCCATTTCTTCCTTGCTGAAAAAGGGCGACTCAAATCCCTTTTCACTGGTCTTCAGCCAGTTCAAATTGCCCTGGAGCGTGTTGATTTCCCCGTTGTGTGCAATATAGCGGAAGGGTTGAGCCAGCCGCCAGGAAGGGAAGGTATTGGTGGCAAAACGGGAATGGATCAACCCAAATGCCGAAACCATCCGGTTATTGCTCAGGTCGGGAAAATAATGCCTGAGCTGAAGGCTCGTCAGTTGACCCTTATAAACGACCGTTTTATAAGAAAGCGAGGCAACATAAAATCCGATGGTGTCCTTTTTGACGGTGCTTTCGATGGTGTGGCTGGCATAATTGCGAAGCACAAAAAGCTTTCGCTCCCAATCTTCAGGGTCGGCGAGGTGATCGGGGCAGGCAATAAATACCTGCTCCATATCTGGTTCGACGGAAAGGGCAGTAGATCCTATTCCTTCTGCGTGCACCGGAATTTTCCGGTAACCGAGAACCTCCAGGCCCAGTTTTTCGGCGCAGCGATTGAAAATGTCGCGGCATTCTTTTTTCAGCCTGCTGTCTCGGGGAAAGAAAAGCATTCCAACGCCATATCGACCGAAGGAAGGCAGGTGGATCCCCAGATGCACGCATTCGTCGAAAAGGAATTCATGAGGAGTCTGAATCATGATCCCGGCTCCGTCACCCGTATTGGTCTCGCAGCCACAGGCGCCCCGATGTTCCATGTTCTCGAGGATGGTCAGCGCATCCGAAATGATTTGATGGGATTTGTTGCCTTTGATATTGGCGACGAATCCGATGCCACAAGCATCATGCTCGAAGGAAGGATGATATAAGCCCTGATTGTTCACCATTTTGTGCGAAATACCATTTATTGGGTTTATTCAAGAAATAATTCAAAACCAATGATCCTATCTAACCGAAATAGCAAACAATCGACTAAAATTACAAAAAATAGGGCATTTCTTTGCAATAATAAATTTATCAGTTATCCACATTCCGGGCTCAAACCAGGTACCCGAACAATTTATCGTCCTTGTTCAGTTCCGAGAAATCGATATGAAAACTGTTCATGTTCTTCAGCAACCGGTCGTAGTCTCCCCGGCTTTGCAGCTCAATGCCGACTAACGCGGGCCCGAATTCCTTGTTGGTCTTCTGCATGTATTCAAAGCGGGTAATATCGTCCTGAGGACCGAGCACATTGGTCACGAATTCGCGAAGTGCGCCTGGACGCTGGGCAAACCGGATCAGGAAATAATGCTTTAGCCCTTCATATTGTAGTGACCTTTCTTTGATTTCCGGCATGCGGTCGATATCGTTATTGCTTCCGGTCACCAGGCATACTACCGTCTTACCCTTGATTTGCTCGGCATAATCATCCAATGCGGCGATGGATAAAGCTCCGGCGGGTTCAACTACTATGGCGTCCTCATTGTACAATTTTAAAATGGTCGTGCAAACCTTTCCCTCGGGCACCAGATGCATATCATTGAGTACTTCCTGGCAGATTTTAAACGTAATATCTCCTACGCGCTTTACAGCGGCTCCATCTACAAAGCGGTCAATATGATCCAGGGTCACGGGATGTCCCGCTTTTAGGGCCTCCAGCATGCTGGGCGCCCCTTCAGGCTCCAGGCCGATGATCCGGGTTTGCGGAGAAAAAGTTTTGAAATAACTGCCCACCCCGGAACATAAACCTCCGCCCCCCACCGGAATGAATACAAAATCTATATGGCTCAATTCTTCCAGGATTTCCACCCCCACGGTCCCTTGCCCTTCAATGATCATATAGTCATCAAAAGGGGGGATGAGGGTCATATCGTGTGCCTCCGTGAATTGTTTGGCGGCAATGGCACAATCGTCATAAGTATCGCCAGTCAATACGATATCGATTTTTCCCTCACCGAACATTTTAGTCTGATTGACCTTTTGCCTGGGGGTAATACTGGGCATGAATACCATTCCCTTGATGTTAAGCTTTTTGCAACTCCAGGCAAAACCCTGCGCATGATTGCCTGCGCTGGCGCAAACCACGCCGTTCTTGGTTTTTTCGGGTGGCAGCATGCTCATCATATTGTAAGCGCCACGCAGCTTGTAGGATCGCACGATTTGCAGATCTTCTCTTTTCAAATAGACTTTGCACTCAAACCTGCGGGACAGGTTGGCATTGAGCTGCAAGGGGGTCTTGTTGACTACTTTTTTCAGCCTGAATGCGGCGTCATGAAAATTCAACATGCGTTTGCTATCGGTGGGGGTGTCCATAAGATTCAATAATTGTTTAACTTATCTATGGCCTGCTGATAAAGTGTCAATAGAAGGGGCGCCCGGTCAACAGCCCATCCATGATAGTTATCTCGCATGAGTATGAGCGTTAGCCTTAGGTTTTCCGGTTTACGGGATTCCCAGGATAAGAACACTTTGGCTATCTCATCCTCTGATTTCGTAATGCGCTCTTGATTATTATAAATGTCGGTAAGCAGGCTATAGGTGCTAAAATCTATCTTAGAAAAGATATTAGCCTGTTTGGCTACCTGCCAGGCCACATCATTCAGATCTTTGCTGACCACACCAGAATCTGCAATAGGCTCCAAATGATTGTTGATCTCCCCGTCATGGATAAATCTTTGGGCAAAACCGGGATTGGCCAATGCAGAATCGATATTCTTTAATACCTGCAGATGATATAGGTATTGTTGTTCCTCTTTTGATTTATTGTCCATGATCTCTTGTCTAAGGGCGGCAATGATCTCCCGGGTTTGCTTGTTCTCATGGATTTTGTTGAATATTTCCGTCAGGATCAGGGCCAGCAATACGCTGAAAATGATCATCAGCGATTCGCCGGCATATTCCTTCCAGTTCCTTCGGATCAGGACTTCCGGCAACTTATTTTCTCCAGCTTTCGGGATCCGTTGCCCGGATAGGCCATGCTCCGGGTCCCCGGCCTTTGCTTCGGCGGGCTGAGCAGCAGGCTGCTTCGGAGCGCCTCCGGAGGCCCCGGGATCGAGAGGTGAGTACCTAAGATATGTGCCGAAAGCCGGGCTCATCCGTTTATATCGCTTTTTCGGTCTGGGTTTGTTTTTGTTCAACTTTTAAAGCGACCGTGGACTGATTTTCCGGCCGCAGACTCCTGACGGTCTTGCCGGCCTGCCACATTTCGCTGTCGCGCAGCTCCTTTAATTCGGCATTCAGTTTTTCCCGGTAATCGGGTTGGCTGTTGGAGTCAATAGCGCGCCGGGATTCTTTGCCCGCTGCCACGCTTTCATACAGTTCCCGGAAAACGGGCGCCGTCGCATCACGAAATCGCTTCCACCAATCCAAGGCCCCCCGCTGGGCTGTCGTGGAGCAGTTGGCGTACATCCAGTCCATTCCATTTTCAGCAACCAGAGGCATCAGGCTTTGGGTCAGTTCTTCGACCGTCTCGTTGAATGCTTCCGAAGGCGTGTGCCCCTTGTCGCGCAAAACCTGATACTGCGCAGCAAAGAGGCCTTGGATGGCCCCCATCAGGGTTCCTCTTTCGCCGGTCAAATCGCTGTACACTTCTTTTTTAAAATCCGTTTCAAACAAGTATCCGCTTCCCACGGCAATGCCGAGAGCGATCACCCGATCGCGGGCCCTTCCGGTCGCATCCTGGAAAAGCGCATAGCTGCTGTTCAGGCCCCGGCCTTGAAGGAACATCCGGCGCAGGGATGTTCCGGAACCCTTGGGAGCTACCAGAAATACATCGACTTCCGGAGGCGGCACAATTCCCGTTTGCTCTTTGAATGTGATGCCGAATCCATGTGAAAAATACAAGGCTTTTCCCGGGGTCAAGTGTTTCTTTACCAGGGGCCAGCGTTCAATCTGCGCCGCGTCGCTGAGCAGGTAGCAGAATATCGTTCCCCGCTTCAGGGCTTCCTCGATCTCAAACAGCGTTTGCCCCGGCACAAAACCGTCCCGGACCGCCTTATCCCAGGTCTTAGAATCCTTTCTCTGACCAACGATGACCCGGATGCCATTGTCTTTCATGTTCAAAGCCTGGCCCGGCCCCTGCACTCCGTAACCGATTACCGCGACCACTTCATCCCGGAGAACCTGCTGCGCCTTCGCCAACGGAAACTCTTCGCGGGTTACAACATTTTCTTCCGTCCCGCCGAAATTTAATTTTGCCATGATTGTATATTTTGGATTGAATGGTGAACTGCCCCGGCAACCTTGGGGTCAATCGTTCACATGGTAAAAATTTCTGACTGTTTGTTCAAGAACTCGTTTTCAATCAACTCTTCGCCCGGGTCGGCTTGTTCAAATTCCTTGAGTTTCTCGTGGAACCCATGACTGGCCTTAATGATGGCCACGCGGGCGCTCCGGACAAATTCGATAAGACCGTATGGTTCCAGGACTGCGACTAATTTGTCCGTTTCATCCCGCTGACCGGTAGCTTCGAAAACCGTGTAGTCTTTGCGAATGACAACGGCCCTGGCGCCATATTCCCTCAGCAATCGTTCGACCTTGACCTTTTCGACAATGACGTCGGTAGGCACTTTGTAGAGGGCCATTTCCTGCCAAACGATCTCGTCATTGGTATTGTAGTAAGCCTTCAGGACATCCACCTGCTTTTCGATTTGCCGGCAAAGCTTGCGAACCACATCTTCCGTTTCGTTGATCACGATGGTGAAGCGGTGAATCCCCTCCACTTCCGAGGGGGAAGTATTCATGCTTTCGATATTGATTTTCCTCCTGGAAAAAATTATGGCAATGCGATTGAGCAGGCCAATCTGATTTTCCGTATACACCGTGACCGTGAATTCCTTTTTTGACATAACAGACAATTAATTTTTATCGAATCGCCACCATCTGGGCTGCGGATCGCGCTACTTTAACCGGATCTCCGCGACGCTGCATCCTTGCGGGACCATGGGAAATACATTGTTTTCCTTTCCAACCATGATTTCCATCAGGTATGGCCCTTTGTGCTCCAACATGGCCGCGAGGGCGGGCTTTAAGTCCTTGCGCTCAGAGACCCGGATTCCGTCGATCCCATAGGCGGAGGCCACCCGGACGAAATCGGGACTGCTGATGTCTACAAAGGAATATCTTTTCTCATTGAAGAGCTCCTGCCATTGCCTTACCATGCCGAGAAAACGATTGTTCAAAATGATGATCTTCAGATCAATCTCGCTTTGCATGATTGTTCCCAGCTCCTGGATCGTCATTTGGAAACCCCCATCCCCTATAATGGCGACAACCGTGCGTTCCGGCGCGCCCACCTTAGCCCCGATTGCCGCGGGCAAAGCAAATCCCATCGTTCCCAGGCCGCCCGAAGTGATATTGCTTCGCGACTGGAAGTAGTCGGCATATCGGCAGGCGACCATCTGGTGCTGGCCAACGTCGGTAACCAAAATGGCCTTTCCGCCATTCAAGCCGTTGAATACGTGAATTACCTCCCCCATGGTTAGCTCGGCTTCCGAAGGAGGGTTCAATTCAGGCTTTATGCAGATTTCCTCTTCCTGCTGGCGGAATTCAGCGAAGCGCTGGATCCAGGCTTCGTGGTTGCGGGGCTGGAGCAGGGCAGTCAGCAGGGGAAGGGTTTCCTTGCAGTCGCCCCAAACGGGGACCGCAGACTTTACATTCTTATCAATTTCCGCCGGATCTATGTCCAGATGTATCACTTTGGCCTGGCGCGCATATTTGTCCAGCCGTCCCGTCACCCGGTCATCGAATCGCATTCCCACGGCAATCAGCACATCGCATTCATTAGTCAGGACATTGGGTCCGTAGTTTCCGTGCATCCCCAGCATGCCGACCGCCAGGGGATGGTTGGTCGGAATCGCGCTCATCCCCAGAATGGTCCAGGCTGCAGGCAGGCCGGCTTTTTCGATGAACTCGCGGAACTCCTTTTCCGCTCCGCCGAGTATAACGCCCTGTCCGAAAATGACAAAGGGGCGCTCAGCTTCATTGATGAGCCGGGCCGCCTGCTGAACGTATTCTTTCCGAACGATCGGCTTGGGCCGGTAACTGCGGATGTGATTGCATTTCTCATATCCCGGATAAGAAAATTGCTGCAGCTGGGCGTTCTTCGTAATGTCGATCAGCACCGGCCCGGGCCTCCCGCTCCGGGCGATATAAAAGGCCTTAGCCAGAACCGTCGGTATTTCCGTGGCATCGGTGACCTGATAATTCCATTTGGTAACTGGGGTGGTAATATTGATGACGTCTGTCTCCTGAAAAGCGTCCGTGCCCAGCAGGTGGGCAAAAACCTGCCCGGTGATGCAAACCACGGGCGTACTGTCGATCATCGCATCGGCCAGGCCGGTCACCAAGTTTGTAGCGCCGGGACCGCTGGTGGCGAAGACCACGCCTGTCTTTCCCGAGGATCGCGCATATCCCTGCCCGGCATGGATTGCCCCCTGCTCGTGCCGCACCAGGATGTGATGCAGGCGATCCTGGTAGTCATACAGGGCGTCATAAATGGGCATGATGGCTCCTCCGGGATAACCAAATATCGTTTCGACTCCTTCGGCCAAAAAGGCTTCCATCACGGCGACTGAACCGCTCAAGGTCAGCAAAGGCTTTTTCTTGGTGGTCTTTTCTTCTGCGACCAGCTGGGAACTGTTCATTTCTGTAAAGTTTAATGCCTGATCCAGGCCCAATTATTCGTCAGTTACGCAGCCTTCGGCCGCGGTCTTAACTGATTTGGCGTATTTGTATAATACTCCCCGGGAAACCTTGAGCGCCGGCTTTATCCATTTTTCCCTGCGCCGGGTAATCTCCGCCGCGTCTACCTTCAGATCAATCGTTTTTCGCGCAATGTCGATTTCTATCGGGTCATCATCCCGGACCAGGCCGATGAGACCCCCATCAAAGGCTTCCGGAGTTATATGTCCGACTACGAACCCATGGGTTCCGCCGCTGAACCGGCCGTCCGTGATCAGGGCGGTGCTTTTTCCGAGACCTGCGCCGATCAGGGCGGAAGTAGGCTTCAGCATTTCAGGCATGCCGGGTGCACCCTTGGGGCCAACTTGTCGAATGACGATCACATCTCCCGGCCTTACCCTGCCTTCGGCAATTCCGGCGATCAGATCGAACTCCCCTTCGAAGACGCGCGCTGGTCCCTGGAATCGGTCTCCTTCCTTTCCGGTGATCTTGGCTACGCTTCCCCCCTCGGCCAAGTTTCCGTACAAGATTTGCAGGTGGCCCGTAGCCTTGATCGGAGATTCGGACGGCAAAATGACCTTTTGCTTGGCGAAATCCAGTTCTGGGACTTCCTGCAAATTTTCGGCGAGGGTTTTCCCGGTAACCGTCAGGCAGGAACCGTCGAGATATCCTTTTTTCAACAGGTATTTCATGACGGCGGGAACGCCGCCGATATTATGCAAATCCTCCATGAGGTATTTTCCACTCGGTTTCAGATCGGCCAGGACCGGCACCCGGTCCGCCACCGCCTGAAAATCATTCAGACTGAGCGGGATTCCAGTCGTTTTAGCCATGGCAATCAGATGCAGGACTGCGTTGGTAGAGCCACCCAGCGCCATGACCACGGTGATCGCATTGTCAAATGCTTTTCGCGTCATGATGTCACTTGGCTTGATGTCGCGTTCCATTAGTAACCGGATTGCCTTTCCAGCGGCAGCGCATTCTTTTTGCTTGGCTTCGCTCAGCGCCGGATTGGAAGAAGAATAGGGCAGGCTCATCCCCAGGGCCTCAATGGCTGAAGACATGGTATTTGCCGTGTAGATCCCGCCGCATGCGCCTGCTCCCGGGCAGGCGTGCATGACGATCCCCTTAAAATCTGCCTCGCTCAATTGGCCCGCCAGACGCTGACCAAGCGCTTCAAAGGCGGAGACGATGTTCAGGTCCTGGCCTTTATAGGAGCCCGGAGCGATAGTTCCCCCATAGATCATAATGGCCGGACGGTTCAATCTTCCCATGGCCATCACCGATCCAGGCATGTTCTTGTCGCAACCCGGCACCGCAATCAGTGCGTCATAGTACTGCGCGCCGCAAACGGCTTCAATGGAGTCGGCGATGAGGTCTCGGCTCACCAGCGAATAGCGCATGCCTTCGGTTCCCATGCTCATTCCATCACTCACCCCAATGGTATTAAATATCAACCCGACCAGATCGTTATCCCACACGCTCTGCTTGACGATTCGGGCCAGGTCGTTCAAGTGCATGTTGCAGGTGTTGCCGTCGTATCCCATACTGACAATCCCGACCTGCGCTTTCTTCAGGTCCTGTTCCGTCAGACCAATCCCATACAGCATGGCTTGCGCTGCAGGCTGTGTTTCGTCCTGGGTCAGGGTTTTTGAGTATTTATTGAGCTGCTTCATACATTTTCCTGTTGGGCCAGGACCTGATTTTCTATGCCTTGGCTTTCAGCGAAATTTTTTCCCCTGCTGGGTACCGAAGCGGTATAATTTTCCGTTACCCGACACTTGTATTCCTCCTGAATTTTCTGTCCCAGTGACAATGGCCAGGATTTTGGATATCGATGATCGTCCAAGGAATCCCATCCGATGACTTCAGTTGCTGTTCCACAGAAAAAGGCCGAATCGGCCTGCCGGGCTTCGTCCACGGTGATCGACCGCTCCATTAGCCCAATGCCGAGGTCATGGCAGATCTCCATCACGGTAGCCCGGGTAATTCCGGGAAGAATATGGCCGCAGCCCGGAGTAATGATCTGCCCATCCTGCTCGAAAAAAACATTTGCGCCTGGTCCTTCCGCTACAAAACCATGCATGTCGGTAAGGAGTGCCTCATCAAAACCAGCCGCCTTGGCCTCCTGGCTGGCAAGTATGGAGTTCACGTAGTGGCCCGCGGCCTTGGCTTCCATTTTGAATGCACCGGGGTTGGGGCGCTGGAATGAAGAAGTCATAACCCGCAGCAGCTTTTCGCCTAGAAACGGTTCCATCTCCCAAACAGCTATGGCGAGATGCGATTCCTGGCTGCGGCTAAAACTCATATTGGCGGGAACATATACTAGAGGTCGGATATAGGCGTCGGACAGGCTATTCCTGGATAAGAGCTCATAACTCGCTTCGATCAGCTGTTCCGTTTCGTAAACGAGGGGAATATTCATGGCCGCCGCCGACCGATGCAAGCGATCAAAATGTTCCCTTGCTTTAAATATGCGCGTGTCTCCCCCTACGGTCCGATACGCACGAATGCCTTCAAACACTGCATAGCCGTAATGCAGGGACTGGCTGTATAAATCGACGTGGACTTCATTTGCCCGAATAAATTTTCCGTCCCGGAATACGACGGTCTTATCGTCATAATAGTTCATACCCTATGGTGCTTTATGTCCACAAAAAAAAGACCCGCCTGATTGGGAGGCGGGCCATTTTATGCTTCAGTTACTTGATGATATATTATTGCCCTCCTCCATGTAGCGCAGAAATAATAATGACCACCAGCAGGAGCACGGGGCTCAGCAGGAACAGGCCATTAGATAAGCTGCGTTTGAGCATAGAGGAATGCTTGAAAAGCTAAATTACCCCTAGCTTGCGAGATAACAAAGAACTTGGCGCTTTTTTTCTAAATGATCGTCGACTTCCTCAATTCTATATTTGCCCTATTTACATCGACAGGAATCCTGTTCCCGATGTAATCGCTGATCAGCTCCCCGATCGTCGAAGTGAAATAAAAATTGTGCGGGGCGAGGTCCTTGGTCACAAAACCATTGACCAGGGTCCAGGATACGGCTTCCCGAACCAGGCCGGCTTCTTTGGCCAGGCCAAAATGGTCCAACATCATCGCGGCCGACAGTATGGAGCCCACCGGATTGGCAATGTCCATTCCAGCCGCCGCCGGGTAAGATCCATGAATGGGTTCGAACAGAGCGGTTCCTTTTCCCAGGCTGGCCGAAGGCAAAAGCCCCAGCGACCCGCAGATTACGCTGGCCTCATCGCTCAAAATGTCGCCAAACATATTTTCAGTCAGGATGATATCAAACTGCTTTGGATTGAGGATGATCTGCATGGCGGCATTGTCCACGAATAGAAAATCAACGCTTACATCCGGATATTGCCCGGCCATATCCTGCACCACCCGCCGCCATAGCCGGGAAGTTTCCAGGACATTGGCCTTATCGACCAGGGTTAGTTTTTTTCTGCGCCGCCTCGCCTGTTCAAATGCCAGGACTGCGATGCGCTCTATTTCTTCCCTGCTGTACACGCACTCGTCGGATGCCAGGGTATGTTCGGCATTTACCTGTTTTTTCCCGAAATAAATTCCTCCGGTCAATTCCCGAAAAATAACCAGGTCCGTTCCTTCCATTCGCTGGGATTTCAGCGGAGACAAATGCTGCAGGGATGGGTAGCTTAAGATGGGTCGGATATTGGCAAACAATTGCAGCGTCTTTCTCAATCTCAGCAACCCCTGCTCCGGCCGGACCAGGGCTGAGGGATTATTATCGTATTTCGGGTGGCCGATGGCGCCAAACAGGATGGCATCACTTTGCAGGGCTGCTTCCACGGTTTCATTGGGCAAGGGATCGCCGGTCTTGTCGATGGCTACTGCACCCATGAGGCAATAGGTATAATGAAATTGATGACCGAATCGCTCGGCAATCGCGTTGAGGACGCGAATGGACTGCCGGGTAACTTCCGGACCAATTCCATCTCCTTCAATGACCACTAAATTCCTTTCCATATTTATTTTTTCTTTCCCACCGGCTAGCCGTGGGTGCGCTCAAAAGCTTCCCGTTCCGTCTTCAGACTGAGTAAGTAATCCAGATCGTCGTATCCGCTGCTCAGGCAAGTTTTTTTGTAACTGTTAATCGGGAACCGGGCCGACAGCCCGATAACCGGAACCCGGATGAATTCCGCCTCCAGGTCTATCTCAATGCTCGTCGAAGGCTCCTTTTGAACCAGGTCAAGCAATTCCCTAACCTGAGGATCGGTAAGCACGACCGGCAGCAGGAAATTATTCAGTGCATTATTCTGAAAAATATCCGCGAAAAAGCTGCTGATTACTACGTCAAAACCATAATCCTTGAGTGCCCAGGCGGCATGTTCGCGGCTCGAGCCGCATCCAAAATTTTTTCCAGCGACCAAAATGCCTCCCGAGAACCTCGGATCGTTGAGAACAAAATTCTTAATTGGATGCCCCTGTGGGTCATACCTCCAGTCACGGAACAAGTTTTCTCCAAATCCCTCCCGGCTAACCGCCTTGAGAAAACGTGCGGGAATGATCTGGTCGGTGTCCACATTCTCCAGGGGGAGAGGAACTGCCGTCGAGGTTAGGATTCCCCCTCCCTGAAAAGGAGACCGATTTAGACTATTTTGGTTTTGATACTTCATACAATTAGCTAGGCCGCTTTACTTGGGTTGTCTGGATTAACGTTTATAATACATCACGAGAGAGGCCTTGGCCAGGGTGTTCGAATACAGGTTGAATCCGACGAAGGCCGGCGTGGCCGTCTTGTCCAAACCCAGCTTATCCACTTTTAGGGCGTACAAGGTGATGAGATAGGTATGGATCCCATGGCCGACTGGGGGACAGGGACCGCCATAACCCGGTTGACCGATGTCGGTTACGCTTTGAATACAGCCCGCGGGGGCCAGGTTTTTCGAAATATTTCCCGCGCCGGATGGCAATTCGGAGACATTGGAGGGAATATCAAATACCACCCAGTGCCAAAATCCACTCCCAGTCGGTGCATCCGGATCATAGATGGTTACCGCAAAACTCTTCGTTCCTTCCGGAGGATTTTCCCAATACAATTCCGGGGAAATATTGTCTCCCGTACAACCAAAGCCATTCATCACCTGCTTGCTGGTGGCCTGTCCCCCAATATCCTTGCTTTTTAACGTGAAGGTCTGGGCCTGCAGCACGGAAAAGCCGGCAAACAGGAGCAGGTAAAGGATCGTCATGCGTTTCATATCTTTTTATATTATTTTGTTTTCAAAGCATTTCCCGGACATCGCAAACGGCTCCGGTAATAGCCGCCGCAGCTGCCGTTAGGGGGCTGGCCAGCATGGTTCTGGCCTGCGGACCCTGGCGCCCTTCGAAATTTCTATTGGAGGTGGCGATGCAATATTTTCCAGCCGGTATTTTATCCTCATTCATTCCCAGGCAGGCGGAACATCCCGGCTGCCTCAAACCGAACCCAGCCGATTCGAAGATCTTATCTATGCCTTCCCGTCGAGCCTGCTCCTCCACTTGCTTGCTGCCCGGGACTACCCAAACCTCCACCCCATCGGCCTTATGCCTTCCCTTGACAAAAGCAGCCACCATGCGGAGATCTTCGATGCGACTGTTGGTGCAGCTGCCGATAAACACATAATCAACCTTCCTGCCTTTGATCCAGGTTCCAGGCTCCAAGCCCATATAACGAAGCGATTTCTCGAAAGAGGGTTTGTCGTTATCGCTGATTTGTTCCAGGACAGGCACCTTTCCGGTTACGGGGATCCCCATACCCGGATTGGTCCCGTAAGTGATCATCGGCTCAATGGCCGAGGCGTCGATCCGGATCTCCTCGTCGAACCGCGCATCGGAGTCGCTGAACAAGGTCTTCCAATAAGCAAAGGCTTTTTCCCAAGCCGCTGACCCGAAGGCCGGAGCAAACGGTCGGCCCTGGATATAGCGAAATGTCGTTTCGTCGGGAGCGATCAGGCCGCATCGGGCACCCATCTCAATGCTCATATTGCAGATCGTCATCCGCGCCTCCATGGACAAATTTCGGATCGCCGAGCCAGCGTATTCCACGGCAAAACCGGTGGCCCCGCTGGAAGAAATCTGCGCGATCAGGTAAAGAATGATGTCTTTGGACAGCACGCCTTTGTTCAGCTCGCCTTCGATCTGGACGCGCATGAGCCGGGGTTTGTTTTGCAGCAGGCATTGGGTGGCCAGCACCATTTCCACTTCGCTGGTGCCGATGCCGAAAGCGATTGTGCCGAAAGCCCCGTGGGTGGACGTGTGGCTGTCGCCGCACACGATGGTCATTCCGGGTTGTGTTATGCCGAGCTCCGGACCGATGACATGCACGATCCCCTGATACGGATGGCCTAATCCGTATAGCTCCACGCCGAACCGGGCACAATTCTGCTTCAAGGCATCTACCTGCGTTCGAGAAAGGGTCTCTTGTATGGGCAGATGCTGGTTCAGCGTGGGCACATTGTGATCCGCCGTGGCCACGGTGAGTTCCGGCCTGGACACTGGCAATCCCCTCTGCACGAGACCCTGGAAAGCCTGGGGACTGGTCACTTCGTGGATGAAGTGCTTGTCAATATACAGAACCGAGGGCCCTCCTTCAATGGTTTTCACCACGTGGCGGTCCCAAATTTTTTCGAACAAAGTCTTCCCCATACTCAATAATTATTATTATGCTCAGTCAGAGTGGATTTCCTGTACTTCTGGCCGTCAAACGGCTATGATCGTTGAGGCATATGCCTTGGCCAACTGATGCAAGTCTTCTTCCAAGACTTCTTTTTTGCTGTCGGCTATTTCCAGGAAGCGTTGGTAAAGGGCGTCGATATCGTTTCGGTTGAACGGGTATCCAATCTTTTGCAGGCGAAAGGCCAGGGCGCTCCGGCCGCTGCGGGCCGTGAGTACGATTTTGGACCCTTCTGCTCCGACCTCCTCCGGATTAATGATCTCGTAGGTCTGAGAATCCTTAAGGAACCCATCCTGGTGTATCCCGGAAGAGTGCGAAAAAGCATTAGAACCGACGATCGCCTTATTGGGTTGAACGGGCATCCGCATGATCTCCGATACCTGCCGGCTGATCGGATTCAAGCGCTGCGTCTTGATGCCGGTGAAAAATCCTAGCTCCCGGTGCTGTCGGATAACCATCACTACCTCTTCCAGGGAGGTGTTTCCTGCCCGCTCCCCCAGGCCGTTGATGGTGCACTCTACCTGCCGGGCCCCCTGGATAACTCCGGATATCGCATTGGCGGTCGCCAGACCCAGGTCGTTATGGCAATGGCAGGCAATGACTGCCTTATCGATATTGGGGACCTGGCTGACCAGGTAGGCAATTTTTTCTCCGTACTGATGCGGCAGGCAATATCCGGTGGTGTCGGGTATGTTCACGGTGGATGCGCCGGCATCGATTACCGCCTCCACTACTTCCGCGAGGTATGCGTCGTCCGTTCTCCCGGCATCTTCCGCATAGAATTCCACGTCTTCCACCAGATTCCTGGCCCAGGTTACGGCCTGGACGGCCCGCTCCAGGATTTCCTGACGGGAGGCGTTAAACTTGGACTGGATATGTGAATCGGAAGTGCCGATCCCTGTATGGATTCGAGGGTGACGGGCGTGGCGAAGGGCCCGGCCTGCGGATTCAATGTCTTGTTTTACCGCCCGGCTGAGGCCGCAAACGGTAGCCCGTTGAATGATTTTGGCTATTTCTTCGACGGAATGGAAATCTCCCGGGCTCGAAACGGGGAAGCCCGCCTCGATGATGTCTACGCCCAAATCCTCGAGGGCCAGGGCCAATTCGATCTTTTCTTTGGTATTCAGCTTGCAACCAGGCACCTGTTCACCGTCACGGAGCGTGGTATCGAAGATCAATATCTGGTTGGCTGGCATAAATTATTTTTGTACATTTATAAGTATCAAGTAGTTATCCAAGGGTAGCCCCCGGACAAAAAAAGCCATTCCTTCAGCTTTTCGAAGTTACCTTTGTTTGAGAAAGCCGTCAAATCAAATTGGCGAAGAAATACACTAGGTAAAATGCCTGAACCCGACTGAAACCCAATCCTGTACAGGGTTCTGCAGCTTCTAAAATACGATGCCCAACCGATCTACTGATGCCTTGTTCCAGCTGATCAAATCGTTGGAAAAATCCGAAAAGCGGAACTTCAAACTCTATGTCCGCAGGAACTCTGCCAGCGAGGATTTAAAAATCATCCGCCTGTTCGATGCCTTGGATAAAATGACCGAATACGATGAAGGATTATTGCTGCAAAAGAACAAAAACATCAAAAAGCAGCAACTATCCAACCAGAAAGCCAGCCTCTACCGGCAGATCCTGGCGAGCCTTCGGCTGCTAAAGAATGAAAACAATGTTGATATTCAGCTACATGAGCAGCTGGACCATGCCCGGATCCTGTATAATAAGGGCCTTTACCTCCAGAGCCTGAAAATGTTGGACCGGATCAAGGAAAGCGCCCGCCAATATGAACAACACAGTTTCTTGCTGGAAGTTTTATTTTTCGAGCAAAAGATTGAGGCACTGCACATTACCCGAAGCATGCAAGATCGGGCGGAGCGATTGGCCCAGGAGGTCACCGAAGTCAATCAGCGCTTAAACTGCATTGGCCAGCTGTCGAACCTCTCCCTTCAATTATACAGTTGGTATATCCGGCACGGGGTGGCCCGCAACGAAAAGGATGAGAAAGCCATCCGGGAATTTTTTGAGCGGCAATTGCCCGCAGACTTGACCTTTTGCGAGGGATTCTATGAAAAGCTGTTCCTTTTCCAAAGCTTCACCTGGTACGCCTTTATTCGCCAGGATTTTTTGCTGTACTACCGGTACACGCAAAAATGGGTGGATCTTTTCGACCGGCGGCAGGAAATGATTTCTGTGGAGACTTCGCACTATATCAAGGGCCTGCACAATCTTCTGGGGGCACATTTCGATCTGTTGAATTTTCCTAAGTTCCAAGAGACCCTGGCCCATTTTGAGTCCTTTATGGAAAGCCCGTTGGTTCGCGAAAACGACAACAACCGAATTCAATCCTTTGTATACCTTCAAATTGCCAAACTGAATTCCCATTTCATTGAAGGGACATTTACCGAAGGGCTTCGCTTGGTTCCGCCGCTGCTGGAAAAACTCCGGGAAATGGAGCTTTACATCGACCGTCACCGGATCCTGGTCTTGTACTACAAAATAGCCTGCCTGTATTTCGGCAGCGGGGATTATGAGCGCACGATCGTTTACCTGAGCCAGATTATCAATTGGAAGGTTAACCTGCGCACGGACCTCCAGTGTTATTCGCGATTATTGCATCTGATCGCCCACTATGAGCTGGGTAACGAGCAATTGCTGGAATACCTCATCAAGTCCGTGTACCGCTTCATGGCTAAAATGGAAAACCTCAGTCTGGTGGAAGAAGAAATATTTCGCTTCTTGCGAATTTCGTTCCAGGTTTCCGCCCGCCAGCTTCAGCCGGAATTTGGGAAACTGCTTGAAAAGCTGAAACAATACGAAAAAAACCGCTTCGAGACCCGGGCTTTTGTTTATCTGGATGTCATATCCTGGCTGGAGAGCAAGATCCGACGGGTTCCGGTGCAGGAAATCATCCGCGAAAAATTCCTGCTCCGGGCGGGGGAAACGCGATCAGCCAGCCCAAGACATCCGGCTCCTGGCACACATGTAAAATATTGATTGATAATGTGTTGACCTACAATTTGCGGTTTAAGTCAGCCAACGGTCCTGGCCGGTTCCTTCCCGATGGTTTTTCCGATAAATGTACTTACCTTTGCCCTCCTTAATTACATTAGGCGTACTGGCATTTGGACAGCTTCCTATTCAACCCTGTTATTGAAGTTCATGACTTGGATTCAGCTGAGCCCGATATAGGCTAGTTAAGGAAAACCTTAGCGAAACCGGCGGGAGCAGTGAGGGACCCGATTGTCCAATATCGCCAACGAAAAATAAATCTTACAAAACCATATGGCCATTAAGAAAGAAAACCGACCAAGAGCCACATTCTCCAAGATCACCATCGGACTCGCTTCACCGGATTCAATCCTGGAAAGATCGTATGGCGAAGTCCTGAAGCCGGAGACCATTAACTATCGTACCTATAAGCCGGAACGCGATGGCTTGTTCTGCGAGCGGATTTTTGGTCCTGTAAAAGATTACGAATGTGCTTGCGGAAAGTACAAAAGGATTCGGTATAAAGGAATTGTTTGCGACCGTTGCGGAGTGGAAGTTACCGAAAAAAAGGTTCGGCGGGAACGCATGGGCCACATCAAGCTGGTTGTACCCGTGGTGCATATCTGGTATTTCAAAAGTTTGCCCAACAAGACCGGATACCTGCTGGGGATGAGTTCCAAAAAACTGGAAAGCATCGTGTATTATGAGCGGTATGTAGTGATTCAGCCGGGCATCCGGACGGATAAAGGCCAGAACCAGGGTGACCTGCTCACGGAGGAAGAATACCTGGAGATCCTGGATGCCCTGCCCAAGGACAATCAATATCTTCCGGACGATGATCCCAACAAGTTCATTGCCAAAATGGGGGCTGAAGCCGTACACGACTTGCTGCAGCGCATCGATCTGGATCAACTTTCGTTCGACTTGCGCAATGCGGCGGCCAATGAAACCTCGCAACAGCGGAAAGCCGATGCGCTCAAGCGCCTCAGTGTGGTGGAAGCTTTCCGCGACGCCAACAGCCGGATCACCAATCGTCCCGAATGGATGGTGATGCAATATATTCCGGTCATTCCTCCGGAACTCCGGCCCCTGGTGCCGCTGGATGGCGGACGATTCGCCTCTTCTGACCTGAACGATTTGTACCGCAGGGTCATCATCCGCAATAACCGCCTCAAGCGACTGCTCGAAATCAAGGCTCCCGAAGTAATCCTGCGCAACGAAAAGCGCATGCTCCAGGAAGCCATCGACAGCCTATTCGATAATTCCCGGAAGTCCAACGCAGTAAAGGCAGAGGGTGGGCGGGCGCTCAAGTCCCTATCGGATGTGCTCAAGGGGAAACAGGGACGATTCCGTCAGAATCTGCTCGGAAAGCGAGTTGATTATTCCGGCCGTTCGGTTATTGTCGTCGGACCTGAACTCCGGCTGCACGAATGCGGGTTGCCAAAAGACATGGCCGCCGAACTATTCAAGCCCTTTATCATTCGCAAGCTGATCGAGCGGGGCATTGTCAAGACCGTGAAATCGGCGCGAAAGCTCGTCGATCGGAAAGAAGCCATAGTCTGGGACATATTAGAAAATATCCTGAAAGGACATCCGGTCATGCTGAATCGTGCTCCGACGCTTCACCGCCTGTCCATACAGGCATTTCAACCCAAGCTCATCGAAGGTAAAGCTATCCAGCTGCATCCGCTGGTCTGTACGGCCTTTAACGCCGACTTTGACGGTGACCAGATGGCTGTCCACGTTCCGCTGAGCAGTGCCGCTATCCTCGAAGCGCAGTTGCTCATGCTGTCAAGCCATAATATTCTGAATCCGCAAAATGGAACTCCGATCACGCTGCCCTCCCAGGACATGGTACTTGGGCTTTACTATATTACCAAAGGAAAGAAATCGACGGAAAATGAGAAAGTAAAAGGAGAAGGCAAAGCCTTCTACAGTGCGGAAGAAGTGATCATCGCCTACAATGAGGAAAAAATTGACCTACACGCGTACATCAGGGTCAAAGCGAAAATGCGCAATGAACTGGGAGAGCTTCATCAAAAATTGATCGAAACAACCGTTGGTCGGGTTTTGTTCAACCAGTCGGTTCCCGTGGAAGTGGGCTTTATCAATGCGCTTCTGACCAAGAAATCTTTGCGGGAAATCATCGGTGACATCATTAAGTGGACCAATGTTCCCAAAACCGCCAAGTTCCTGGACGACATCAAGCAATTGGGATTCCGGGCGGCTTTCCGGGGAGGGCTGTCCTTTAATATCAACGACCTGATCATCCCAGATTCCAAGGAGGAGCTGCTCGATAATGCTAAGACGGAAGTGGAGGAAGTCTGGGAAAATTACAACATGGGGCTGATCACCAATAACGAAAGATATAACCAGATCGTGGACATCTGGTCCCGGGTGGACACCCGGATAACCGAAACCCTGATTCGCGAGCTGAGCGCCGACAAGCAGGGATTCAATTCGGTGTTTATGATGCTGGACTCCGGCGCCCGGGGTTCCAAGCAGCAAATCAAGCAGCTTGCCGGAATCCGCGGGCTCATGGCCAAACCCAGAAAATCAGGATCCACCGGAAGCGAGATCATCGAAAACCCGATCCTGTCTAATTTTAAGGGCGGGTTGAACGTGCTGGATTATTTTATATCCACCCACGGGGCCCGCAAAGGCCTCGCCGATACGGCGCTGAAGACGGCCGATGCCGGTTATCTGACCCGCCGCCTGGTGGACGTGGCGCAGGACGTGGTCATCACGGAAGAAGATTGCGGCACCTTGCGCGGCATTGCCACCTCCGCGCTTAAGGACAATGAAGACATTGTCGAACCCCTATATGATCGGATTCTGGGCAGGACCTCCCTGCACGACGTATATGATCCGAAGGACGACACGATCATCGCGCATGCGGGGGAGGAAATCACCGAAGAGGTTGCCCATAAAGTAGAGGATTCGGGGATTGAAATCATTGAGATTCGTTCGGTGCTAACCTGCGAAAGCAAACGCGGAGTTTGCGTTCGTTGTTATGGAAAGAACCTGGCTACCGGGTATACGGCACAGAAAGGGGACGCAGTGGGCATTATTGCCGCCCAATCAATCGGGGAGCCGGGAACGCAGCTGACATTGCGGACCTTCCACGTCGGCGGAGTAGCCGGTTCGGCTTCCGTGGAATCCTCCTTAAATGCCAAATTCGAAGGCGTGATCCAATTCGACGGGTTGAGGTCGGTTACCACGGAAACCGCGGATGGCAGCAAAGTGCAGGTCATTATCGGCAGGACCGGGGAAGTGCGCATCATGGACCTGCGCAACGACCGCCTGCTCATCACGAATAACGTTCCATACGGGGCGACCCTTACGGTCAAGGATGGACAAAAGGTGAACAAGGGTGACATCATTTGCACCTGGGATCCGTTCAACAACGTAGTGATTGCGGAAATCGCCGGGAAACTGAAGTTTGATAGTGTAATAGAGGGGATTACGTACCGCGAAGAAGCAGACGAACAAACCGGCCACCGCGAAAAGGTGGTCATCGAAACCAAGGACAAAACCAAGATCCCGTCCATGATCGTGGAAGGGGCCAAGGAGGTTAAATCTTATAATCTGCCCGTCGGAAGCCATATCATCATCGAAGAGGGCGAAGCCGTCAATGCCGGTCAGGTTATTGTGAAGATCCCGCGGGTGCTGGGAAAATTGCGGGACATCACCGGAGGCCTTCCCCGCGTGACCGAGCTGTTCGAAGCGCGTAATCCGGGAAACCCTGCCGTGGTTTCCGAAATCGATGGCGTAGTAACCTTTGGCAATATCAAGAGAGGCAACCGGGAAATCATTGTCGAAGCAAAAGATGGAGTCGTCCGGAAATACCTGGTCCCCCTTACCCGCCAGATCCTTGCCCAGGATGGCGACTTCGTGAAGGCAGGGGCTCAGTTGTCGGATGGACAGACCGCCCCCGCGGATATCCTTGCGATCAAAGGGCCATTTGCTGTGCAGGAATACGTGGTCAATGAAATCCAGGAAGTGTACCGGCTTCAGGGAGTTAAGATCAACGACAAGCATATCGAGGTAATCGTCCGGCAAATGATGCGAAAGCTCAATATCGTTGACCCGGGAGATACCCGCTTTTTGGAGGAAGAAACAGTGGACAAATTCGAATTCCTCAACGAAAACGATTGGATATTTGATAAGAAGGTGATCACCGAAGCAGGAGATACGACCAAACTCAAACCCGGGCAGATCGTCAGCTTGCGGGAGGTTCGGGAGGAAAATTCCATACTCCGGAGAAACGACAAGAAGCTGGCCGAGTTCCGGGATGCCCACACAGCCACCTCCGCTCCTATGCTCCTCGGCATTACCAAGGCATCGCTGGGGACGCAGAGCTGGATCTCGGCGGCATCCTTCCAGGAAACCACCAAGGTCTTATCTTCGGCCGCAATCCAGGGGAAGAGCGACGAAATGATGGGTTTGAAAGAGAATGTAATCACCGGTCATCCAATCCCTGCGGGCACCGGCTTGAGGGAATTTGAAAACATGATCGTCGGCAGTAAGGAAGAATATGAGCTGCTTCAGACCTCCCGTGAGGCCATGCAGTTTGACGAGGAAGAATGATCAGTTATCCCCTCGGGGATAACGGCAAGATGCTTACAAACCAGGAAGCCAAACACTTCCTGGTTTTTTCATTGCCGGGCGAATAATTAGTTGAAAAGCCGGGCCCCGGGGCGGTTAAAAAACCGTTAATCCGAAGCCACATCCTGCACAAACGCAATAATTTGCGAAAAAATCGAATGAAATATCTCTCCATATTCTTAAGCTGCGCTTCACTAATCCTAGTAGGCATTTTGTTCTATCTTTTTTTCAACCATACTGAGCAGATTAAAAAAATTTCCGAGGCCGAAAAAAAGACCGCGGCCAGCCATTTCCGGATCGCTTATTTTGAGACCGATTCCCTGGAGGCTGATTGTACCTATTTCAAAGACCTGCAGGTTCGTGCCCGGGAAAAGCAAGACGCCATGGATGGGGAATTGAACAAGATGGAGCGGGAATACCAAAAACGCATTTCCGAACTGCAGGCTAAAGCATCGACCATGTCTCCGACGGAAAGCGAAAAAGCCCAGCAGGAATACGCGGGGATGCAACAAACCTATCAATCCCGGAAACAGCTGCTGACCGAGCAACTCTATAAATACAACGAAGAACTTAAGGCGGACATCCGCAAAAAAATTGAGGGCTTTCTTAAAGACTATAACAAACAAATGAACTACGCATTCATCTTCGCCAATGAACCGAATTCCTTCATGTACTACCAGGATACGGTATACAATATCACCCAGGATCTCGTGAACGGGCTGAACGAAGGATACAAAAAATAATCGAATTCCCCGAGCGCGGCAGAACAAAAACGTACTTCAATATATGGCCGGCTCCCTGAGGCGGCCAGCTTGCGGCCAAACTCCCGGGGCCTGATACCCGCATGAGCCGATTTGCTTAACTTCCCGCCTTATTTTACCAACATGTCGGAACCAACGGCTTCATTCAAACCTTCTCTGGGCCTGCTGGATGCCACGATGATCGTTGCCGGATCCATGATCGGTTCCGGCATTTTTATTGTCAGCGCCGACATCACCCAGCATGTAGGCAGTGCGGGTTGGCTCATCTTTGTATGGGTCATTACAGGTTTCATGACGATTACGGCAGCCGTTAATTATGGCGAGCTCAGCGGCATGTTTCCCCGGGCCGGGGGCCAGTATGTTTACCTCAAGGAAGCCTATAATCCAATAACCGGTTTTCTTTACGGTTGGAGTTTTTTTGCGGTCATTCAAACGGGAACCATCGCGGCCGTAGGGGTGGCATTCTCTAATTTTGCCGGTGTATTTTTCCCCATTCTTGAGCTCAAGGACGAAAACATCTTCCTGCACTTGGGGCCGGCCAAGGTTCACTATGGCCAGCTGCTGACAATTTTGCTGCTGGCATTCCTTACCTACGTGAACAGCCGCGGCATCCGTACAGGCAAGATCATTCAGACCAGTTTCACGGTAACCAAACTGCTCTCGCTGTTCGGTTTGATTTTATTTGGCGTCCTGCTGGGGGCCAGCGCCGGCGTCTGGCACGCGAACTGGACTGCTCCCTGGCATATGCAGTCGCTGGACAGAAATGGCGGCCTTAGCGCCGTCTTGGGCGTCGGAGTCCTGGGCGCTATCGCGGCATCTATGGTCGGATCAATCTTTTCTAGCGACGCATGGAATAACGTCACCTTCATTGCCGGGGAAATAAAAAACCCTAAAAAGAATATTGGATTGAGCCTGTTTCTGGGAACCCTGATCGTTTCGATCATTTACGTTTCCACTAACCTGATGTATACGGGCGTGCTGCCTTTGCACGAGATAGCATTTGCCCCGCAAGGCCGCGTGGCCGCCGCAGCGTCGCAGGTAATTTTCGGCCAGGGTGGGGTCTATCTCATCGCGGCCATGATCATGATCTCCACTTTTGGCTGCGACAACGGACTGGTCCTGGCCGGAGCCCGCGTATATTATACGATGGCCAAAGACGGATTGTTCTTCCGGCAAGCTGGTAAACTGAACCGCTTTGCCGTGCCGCAATGGGCCCTATGGGCGCAATTGGTGGTTGCAACTATCCTGTGCCTCAGTGGCACATACAACGATTTGCTCGAAATGGTGGCATTCGTTGCGGTCCTTTTTTATGCCCTGACCATAATGGGGATTTTCATTTTGCGAAAGAGAATGCCGGACGCCCCCAGGCCTTATCGTGCCTTCGGGTATCCCGTCCTTTCCATAATTTATATCCTGTTGGCGCTTGCTTTTTGCATTGCATTGATAATAGAAAAGCCCCGGTATTCTGTATGGGGATTGATCATTGTCCTGGCCGGCATTCCCTTGTATTTTCTGGCGGTCCAAGGAAAAAAGCGGGACTGACCTTATGGACGCAAGGCAAACGGATCCTTTATGAGCCAATTCAAGGAACTCTTTCAGCGTTTTTCGGAAATCCCCGTGCTGGTGTTAGGGGATTTGATGCTGGACAGCTATTGGTGGGGGCATGTCGATCGGATTTCGCCGGAAGCTCCAGTTCCGATAGTCCGGATGGACAGCCGGGAGCTGCGGATCGGCGGTGCAGGCAACGTTGCCCTTAACCTGGTGGCATTGAATGCCCCTGTACAGCTGCTGTCCGTGATCGGGCGAGACGAGGACGGGGATGCCCTCATCGACCTCCTGGGAAAAAAGGGGATCGGTACAGGATCTCTTTTGCGGTCTGATCAGCGAATTACCACGAGCAAGACCCGGATCATTAGTCGCAATCAGCAGATGCTTCGGCTGGATTCGGAATCCACCATGGACCTTTCCTCAACCGAGGAGGACTCCCTGCTTGATCTTTTTAAAGAGACAATCCATCGAAGCAAGCCCCGGGTGCTCATTCTGGAAGATTATAATAAGGGGTTGCTCACCCCGCGGGTGATCCGGGAAGCCATCGAACTTTGCAGGAAAGAGCAGATCCTTACGGCGGTTGATCCCAAGAGCCGGAATTTTTTTGCTTATCAGGGAGTGGACATTTTTAAACCGAACCTGAAAGAGGTCCGGGAAGGCCTTAGCCTGGCGTTGGAACCCGCGGACCTAGCCGCACTCCGGCAAGTGCACGACCAGCTAATCCAGCGGCTGCATCATCGGATCTCCTTGGTCACGCTCTCCGAAAAAGGCGTCTTCTTTCAGGAAAAAGACCAGGCTAAATTGCTCCCCTCGTATGTGCGGAGGGTGTCCGATGTATCGGGCGCGGGAGACACAGTCATTGCCGTTGCCTCGCTCGTCTTTGCGGCCACTGGGGAGTCACGGCTGATGGCAGCCGTAGCCAACATCGCCGGCGGCCTGGTTTGCGAGGAAGTAGGCACCGGCCCGGTCAACCGGGACCAGTTGCTTCAGGAATGCGAGTTGTTGTTGAGTTGAGTGGGCGACAGTTCTTGAAGATTTGATTTGGGTCCAACGCAAGGGAAACCCCACCAGTCGCCCGGCAACCAGTGCATGAAAAGATTGACGATAGTGCTTCCTGATTTGCCCTGTTTTTGCTTTCTTCCATGTCAAAATATGCCATCATAGCGGCCGGCGGCTCCGGCACCCGCATGGGTCATGTCCTGCCCAAGCAATTTCATCTGCTTTTGGGAAAGCCGGTCCTTTGGTATGCCGTCGAGACTTTTCTGCACGCATTTGCGGACCTCCAGGTCCTGCTTGTACTGCCTTTTCAATATTTCGATTTAGTTGGGGGCCTAGTCCGGGATAGTGCGACTCCCGGACGGATTAGGATTGTCCCTGGCGGCCAGACCCGATTTGAATCTGTTCGCAATGGGCTGGAACAAATACCTGACCCGGCCATTGTATTTGTGCACGATGCCGTGCGCTGCCTGGTATCGGAGGAGCTGATCTTGCGTTGCCATCGCACGGCGATGGAAAAAGGCAATGCCATCCCTGCGCTGAAGAGCGTCGATAGCATTCGCGTGGAATCCGAAGGAATGTACCGGTCCATAGACCGCAACCGCGTGCGGATCATACAGACACCCCAAACTTTTCGAAGTGAATTGCTGCGTAAGGCATTCCTGCAGCCATTCCAGGCGTCCATTACAGATGAAGCCGGACTAGTGGAGCAGTTGGGCGAGCCGATTTACCTGGTAGAAGGAGAAGAAACTAATTTCAAAATAACCCATCCCGCCGACCTGCTCCGGGCAAAGAGCCTGCTGGAGGGCAGTCCCGGTTGATTGCTCGGAGCTGGTTCCGTCGGACTAATCCCTTTTTTTCAACAAACGAATGGGCCAGGGAAGCCGGTTTCGGCGATAAAACCAGTAGGGCTGGTTTACCGCTCCGAAATTAGCGTAAAAATGTGCGATCCCCGGATTCTGCGAGCCTTCGAAATCCAGGATCAAGTCCTGCCCGGCGAATTCGCGAATGACTTGGTCGATAAGAAAATGATTGGCTTCGAGTCGCCTTCCTTCGATTGGGGTAGTCGATTGAAGCAGGTAGATTCTTTTGCTGTGGCGCAAAAGCAAAGCCGTGGCGATTGGATTCCCTTGGGAGTCCCGCGAGGCCCTGACGATTACCGCTCCTTGTTCCTGCAGGGCAAAACACAGCTTTTCAAATCCGTCGAAATCGGAGCCTGCGATCTGTTCCAGCCTGGACTGATACGTTAAGCGGTAAAGGGCAAGGGCCTGAGCCAGGTCGAATTGACGCACATAATTCAATGCGTGATGACCGGCTTTTTGCAAATTCTTGACTAAGTCCTTTTTATATCCGGAAGCCAGCTCCGAATAACTCAGGTTCAGGGAAAGGATGTAGTTCGATCTCGAATTGCATCCAGGATAGGGGTTTCCGTAGTTCAGGGCGATTTCCGCGAAGCGAAACCGTTTGCCCGCTTCCGCTAAAAATTGTCCGGTCGATTCCGGCGACAATCCGGCGGCCGAAAAAACCCCTAGCTGCTGCGTGAATGGGGGCTGGTGCAAATACCGGATTCCCCACTTGCTGTTCCAGGTGAGGGGCATGACGCAACGATAATCTCCTTCCACCAGGGCATCCCAGTGTGTCGCCAGGTGATCCAGATAAATGCTCCCCGCGTATATCAGGCTGTTGGACGCACCATTTATACAGGCGTTCCATCGGGCAGGATCAATGTCCTCCCGTCGCAGGTGCTTTATTGAATTGGAATTCCTCATCAAAATAGGAACCGGCGGACAAACGGAATCCGGTCAATATCCTGAATATCCAGGCTAAATGATATTTTTTTCAAAAAGCTATTTTGGTCCGGTACGGTTTTCAGGCTGTTGCTGAAATCGCTACTGTATATAAGTGGGGCGTAAAAATTCAGTATGCCCTTTAGCAGCGTAAGCTGAAGTCCCGCCACATACAGGAATTTGCTCGTGGGGGGATTGTCTTCCCAGGCTTCAGCATAGGTTCCCACGTCAACGAATATACGCAATGGGATAAAAGCCGGCAGAATTTTCTTCGGGATGCTGGCGCTGAAATTGGCTGCGGCAATCCAATTGGCCGATCGGCCCTGCAGGCCCTGGAACAAGTCGGTTCTCAGCATAAGTCCGCCATCCTTCATCATTACCTGCTGGCTGGCGAATCCGCTGAATTCCGATCGGCCCAGGAAATAATTGTTGTAGGAATAATCCTCTCCGAGGTATCCGCGGTCAGCGGTGAGCTTGGGTTGATAAGGAATGGTACTGTAGTCCTTGGCGCTGCTTTCTGGTCCCAGGTAGCCGAATTTGGCGGCAAAAAAACGAACTGAAATGCCTCCACCGGAAGCATAGTTGAAAAAGTAATTCGCAGTTAGATTTAGCCGGTAAAAGTCACTGGCTTGCTGAATCTGTAATTGCAGCCGGTATGGATAAAGCACCCGGTCGTCGGTCAGGTTGAAGGTCAGCTGGTCCAGGTAACGCATCGCGTAGGGCCCGGTTACGGGAAAGCTCGCCAAGGAATCCGAAGACGACTGCAGGTAGGTAAAGGATCGCTCTCCGATCAAGTAGGTCTTCCACTCCAGCCACTCGGACTGGGTGCTGCGCGCCGACGCGCTTCGAAAGTTGAGCCGGAAGAAAGGTACAAGCTTGTAAAAGCCGCCGTAAATGGATCGGCCGATGCTGTCGGTTCCCGAAACCGTGGAAAACCTCGAAGCCGAAAGACCGGCTTCTATCCGTTGCGGTCCTTCATTCGGGTACCAACTGTATGCCAACCGGCCGATTCCGTTTATCTGGTTGCTTCCCAGGGCATACAATGGTGCAGCGACAAACTGAAAGCGGTTGGCGGGCAGGTTGAGGTTATGAACGACAAAGCCCAGCATCAGGTGGTCGTACATATTGTAGCCCAAGGCCGGCAGGAAGCTGAGGTAGTCCGTTGTTTCGGAAAGCGGATAAGGAAGGGCCCAGGAGCATTTGATTCTTCTGTTCGGGTCGACCGGTAACAACGGCCCTGGGTGGTTTAATGCGGCAAACAGCGAGTCCGTCAGCAGGCCCCGTCGGTCGAGAGCGAGCTTTAGGTCTCCGGGGTAAGGGTGCTTCCCCTGCCACCGGATGAAATATTCTCTCATGCCACTGTCCCATCGACCGGTTCCGGGGGAGCGCGCCCAGCGGTCAATCAGGAAAGCGGTCTTGCCTCCGGCCATCAACCGGTAATTAGCCAGGGTAAAATCCTCGGCAGCCCTGCTCGCGGCCTGATCGGCGTGCACTTCCGCCAGCTCGTCAATCCAGGCGCGTACTCCAGCCAAAGCCTGGGCAAGGGTTAAGCCACCCAGCTGCTGGCCGAACCGCATCCCCTGCCTGCCATATCTCCATTCCAGGTATCGGTAGGCATAGTAATCGCTTATTCCCTCGCTCATCCAGGGATGGCTTCTGCCATTGGTTCCGATAATTCCGGCAAGCCAGTAGTGCGCCAAGAGGCGTCCTATTCTGAGGTCCATTTCCGGAGAAGAGATTCCCGGGCCGCCCGGGGCAAGGCCTGGATAAGCCGGCTGTTCGCCTAAGGGGGCCGGCGTCTCCACGAGGCTTATCGTTTCCCCGGGTGGGTCTCCGAGCAGGGAGGAATAATACCGGACCGATTCGCGGAGATTGCTATTACACGCCGCCCATTCCTTCCGGGATCCTGGGAAATAATAGCAATAGGTGGTTAGGCTCCTGCCGGATTCCAGCCGAACGGTATCCTGGCTGACCAGATAATCCCGGTCCGCGAACCAGCTGAATCGGTTGCAACCGGCGGCCAGCCATTGCAGGGTTTTTGTTGCCGTGTCTTTTGTTTTTGCGATGGCGGCCGGGTGGCTGAGGTTTCGATGGGGCCCCGCAGTAGAAAGATGGGATCTGACGGGGTTCATCCCGATGGAAAGAGAGTCCGTTGGGGGATGGAGGGACCGGTCGCGCAGCCAGGCTTTTTCCTCCGCGTCCTGCAAATCTCCGGATGCCGCCACAACATACCGGCGCGGAACGGTAATCCGCACGTCAAAACTAGCGAACTCGGAATAGGGCCCTCCCTGGTCCAGGTAAGGCATCGGGTGCCAGCCATGAAGGTCAAAAACGGCCGGTTCGGGGTACCAATAGACCAGATGGTAAGAATGTCCATCATGCCCTCCGCCGGAGAACCGAAAGGGAATCTGCTCGTGGAAAGGGGTGCTGATCACGGCACTGTCACCCGGAGTCAGGGGATGAGGCAGCAGGAGCTTGACCACGTCCAGCCACTCCGGATGGTCCTCGGTCGTTGCGGCGAAACCGTTCACGCGGAAATCGAGGCGATTGATGTATCCTCGCTGCTCCCGGTCTGAAAAATAGAAATCCGTGCGACCATTCTCCAGCATTTGATCGCTGAACGTCGTCTTGTCGGTACGAAATGCATTGGGCCAAAGATGAAACCAGATGAAAGACAGGGTGTCCGGAGAATGATTAATGTAGGTAAGCCGGACAAATCCATCGAGGCTATTTTCATCGTCATCCAAGGTAACGTCCATTCGGTATTTCAGTTCCTGCTCCCAACCGGCTTGACCCTTTGCCACAGAAACGCCCAGGCAAGCCAGGAACAATACCCTTCTTAATACGCTTAGATGTTTCATCAAAAGGAAACTGAACAAACGCTTAATAGATCATCCTGCCTCAAAACAGCAGGCGAAAAACGTCCCTCAGGCTGACACCGGTATTTCGTTCGAGGCTCTTTCGCATGTCCGAGGGGTAAGGATGTTTGAATTTCCAATCCCGAAAATAGGCATGCATACCGGATTCGAATTTATCCTCTCCCAGGGCTTTTTCCAAAACGGACATCCACCAGGCTCCCCGGTAATAAACCACGAAATCGTATTCCCGTTCGGTGAATTCAGTGGAGGGATTGTCGATGCCTGGATTATTTGGATACCTACCGATGATCTCATATACGCCCTTCAGCAATCCCTCCGGGCTCATAGGAGCTTCGGGAGTGAGGGCCGGTGGCAAAGTAGAAATGTTCCCGTATTTTTCCGCTTCATAGCGGAACTCATAATAACTGTTCACTCCTTCGTCCATCCAGGCGTGATCCCTTTCATTGCTGCCCAAGGCTCCATAAAACCAGTTGTGCCCTATTTCGTGGGCCAGCGTGCCATCCAGGGACTCCGGACTGGCCGCGGGCTCCGAGATCAGCGTGATCATGGGATACTCCATCCCCCCGGCCCCTTCATTGTTTGGGCCCTCGACGGCCTTGACTACCGGATAGGGATATTCGCCGACCCAGCGGCTATAGTGCAGGATGGCATCTTTCATGAATCCGATACTCTTGGTCCAGGCCGGGTTCCCGCGCCTGCGGCAAAATGCAAAGAGATCGATGATTTTCCCGGAAGGAAGCCTTAAAGTGTCGTAATAAATCCGGAATTGCTTGTCGGCAAACCAGGCGAAATCATGGACCCGGTCGGCGGTGAATTCCAGTGTCTTGGTGACCCGGGCACTGTCCGCCAACTCCGATTCCGGATTGTTTCTGCCCACCGGAATTGACCCCCCTCCGGCGCGATAGTTGGATAGCTCTTTCTGGTCCAGCAGTTGCCCGGTAGCAGCCACTTTGTACGAGGCAGGTACCGTTATGTGCACATCAAAACTGCCGAATTCGCTGTAGAATTCGCCCTGTTCGAGGTAAGGCATCGGATGCCACCCGTAGGAATCATAAACGGCCGGCTTCGGGTACCACTGCGAAATATAAAAGGATTCCCCATCGTGGCCGAGCCGGGAAAAGTAGGGAGGGACTTTAACGAAAAACGGCGTAGTTAGCGTAACCGAATCGCCGGGAACTAGTGGGCCGGGAAGTATCACCTTCACAATATCTATATTTAGGGAGTCCGGAATGACCCGAAGGGGATTTCCTCCGGACCGGAAAAGAAGGCTATCCATATAGCCATTCTCCGGCCCGCCGGCTGGGGATAAATTTCGGAGGCCAAGCTGTTCCATTTGGAGATAAAATGCGGTGGATTTGTTTTTATAGGCATTGGGCCACAGGTGGAACCAGATGAAATGCAAGGTGTCTGGAGAACGATTGACATACTGGAGCTTTTCAAAGCCCCGCAGGCTGCGGGCGCTCTCCAGCAGGGCAACGCGGATCTCGTAATGCAATTCCTGTTGCCAATATTTTTGGGCGGCCAACGGAAGCTGGCAACAGACCGCCAAGGACAACAGATACGTTCTCACTTGCATAAAGAGGATATGGCTTCAGCGGCCCTTTCCCTTAAATATCGTGCGCAGCGTGTGCAACATGATTTTTAAATCCAGGGCCAGGGAAATATTTTCCAAATAGATCAGGTCATATTTCATCCGCTCAATCATTTCCTGAACGTTTTCCGCATAACCGAATTGCACCATGCCCCAGGATGTCAGTCCGGGCTTTACGTTGAGCAGATAGCGGAAATAAGGCGTTTGCTCCAGGATCTGGTCGACATAATATTCCCTCTCCGGGCGAGGTCCCACCAGGCTCATTTCTCCCTTAATGATATTCCAGAGCTGCGGCAATTCGTCAATCCTCCATTTCCGCATGTATTTTCCCCAAGGCGTTATCCGGTCGTCCGCGGCCGAGGACAGGGCCGGTCCATTCCTTTCCGCGTCTTCGTACATGGATCGGAATTTGTAAATAGGGAACCGGTGGCCTTTGTATCCGATGCGTTCCTGTGAGTACAGGACCGGGCCGCGAGAAGATAATTTGACCCGGATGGCCGAATATAGTAAAAGGGGGGAAAGCAGCACCAAGCCCAGGACCGAGACGCAAACATCGAGTAGCCTTTTGATGTTCTGCTGCCATTCGGGAACGAGGCCGGTTTGGATGTCAGTCAGCACGGCGCCGAGCACATTGCTGGTCCTCACGGAGCCAGAGAGAATGTCCAGGATATCGGGAATGATTTTGATCTCCACATCTTTTTGGTTGAGGCGTTCGACGAGGCGTTCAACCCTATCTTTTTGGGTTTTCTCCATGGCGATCACAACCAACTGGATGGACCGTTCGTCAATAATGGATTCCAGTTCGGCCAGCGTGCCCACCGTAGGAAGCCAGCGCCCGGAATCTCCGGTGGGGCTGGGGTCGCAGGGTACGTATCCCACGTATTGATACCCTGTCGTTCGCAGACCGCGACAGGAGTCATGATAAATTAATTCGGCCGCCGGTTCCGTTCCGACGAGCAGGGTGGGGAAGCTCACCAATCCTTCTCTTACCTGCCTTCTGACCAGGGAAAGCAGGATCCAGCGTCCGGCCATGGTAAGCACGGCTTGGCTGATCAGGAAGCTAAAATAGGCCTTGTAATAATAGCGGTAATCCGTCTGAGGATCATTGATCACGATGGAGAAAAAAAGCACCGTGCAACCGATCAGGCTGCAAACAAAAATCATGGTATATTCATTCAGGGCTGATTTTTTATACAAGGAATGATAGGACCCCACCAAGCCGTAAAACATGAGCCATCCGATCGGAATGAGGGAAATCCCCATCCAAAAACGGCTGTTGAGGAATAAGCGATGGTGGACGAAGATCGGTTCGGACAGTAACAGACGCCTCGTGAAATAAAGAATAATCCAGGAAAAGATTGCCGCCAGGTAATCAGAAACAATATACCAGCCAATATGGATTTTCCGGGATTTGGACATACCCAGGGTCAGGTATTGATCGTGTTGAAATTGATTTTTTGCAAGATCTGGTGAGCGATATCCATGGCCCGATAGCCGTCCAGGACAGAAACAACAGGAACCCGGTTGCTTTCAATCGCCTGGCAAAAAGTATCCAATTCCATCCGGATGGAATTCACCTGAGGCACTTCCGGGCTAAGGATGGAAATGGTCCGTTTGCCTTGCTTGGTTTCCATTTCGAAGCTCATTCCCGGAGGATCCTGTTCCGAACTCAGCTTGATCACTTCCGAGGTCTTGTTCAGGAAATCGATCCCTATATAGGCATCTTTCTGAAATAGGCGCATTTTCCTCATCTTTTTCATGGAGATACGGCTTGAAGTAAGATTTGCCACGCAACCGTTGTTGAATTCGATCCGAACGCTGGCGATGTCAGGGGTCTCCGTCATCACCGCGACTCCACTAGCAGATATGACCTTCACTTCACTCTGCACCAGGCTGAGGATAATGTCAATATCGTGGATCATCAAATCCAGAATGACACTGACTTCCGTTCCTCGGGGATCAAATTGCGCCAGCCGGTGGACTTCAATGAACATCGGATGGATGGCCAGACCGGCCAGGCTAAGGTATGCGGGATTGAACCGTTCCACATGCCCGACCTGCAGTTTGACATTGGACTCCTTGACTAGCATGACCAGTTCTTTAGCCTCGCCCATATTGCTGGCCAGCGGCTTCTCGACGAATACATGCTTCCCTTTCCGGATGGCTTGCTCGCAAAGTGAGAAATGAAAAGGCGTGGGTGCCACGATGTCCAGCAAATCAGACTGGTCGATCAATTCGGCAACGTCGGTGAACCGGCGGATTTGGTATTTGTCGGCCACTGTTTCGGCGACTGTGTCATCCGGATCGTAGAACCCAACCAGCTCAGCCTGTTTGATTGCTTTCCAATTGTTCAAGTGAAATTTTCCGAGGTGTCCCACGCCGAATACACCGACTTTCAACATCTCCTTTTGTTTGTGAGCCAAATATAGTCATTAAGGAGGCGGAGGGACCCGTACATGTGGAAATGTGGAAAAGGCCCAACCGTTCGGAAGGGTTGTTCATCGCAAGGATCAGGCGTTAAGCGTAGTCCCCGGAGAATTCAGCGAAGTTCTTTTTTTCTCCCAGCGAAGTTTCAGGTATTTGAGCACGTTGGAAACGGTGACGGGAATGTAGGGATGGGGAAATAACCGGGTTTGAATCAGCTTTCGAATCGTGAAGAGCAGGATCGGTATATAAAGAAACAGGATAAGATAATAATACAAATCATACATCTTCAGGAAATAAATCCGCATGGAAACCATATCCGCCTTTTCCTTGCCTAAGAACAGGTTTAGCATGTTCTTGATCGCGGGCATGAGGAAGGGGATCTTTCCCCAATTGCTGTATCGAACTCCTTCGTAATGGTATTGCGAGTCATAGCCCGAAGGAAGTTGGCGGCTGTATAAAGGCCAATTGTTCATTACGTCAGCAAAACTAGCCAATCCATCGCCTCCCGGATGGACGAAATACACATTGAAGAAAGGATCCAGAACTACCCATCCTTTTTGCGTTTTAGCCTCCACCACATTGTGCGCCGCATAGATTCCCTTAGCCTTCATTTGCGCAATCCGGACCGGAAAATGATAATTGTCCAATAGGCGCGCCAGTACTATGGAGTAGCTGCCGCAGGCGCCTTTGGCCGTCATCAGATCGATGGACGTGGGATTTAGATCTACCTTGAATCCATCCAGATTTTGTCCTCCAAACACGGTCGTCCGGTTGCGCAGCAGCCGGTTGCATTCCTGCATGACTTTCACCACAACGGAGTCCTCATTTTGCCGCTGGGTAATTTTGCTGTCAATGTTGGTTTGAATGGCGGAAAAAAGCTGCTGTTCGTAGTGAGCCTCCATCCTGAAATAGATCAAGCTGGCGAGAAGAAACCCATTGGTGAACGTGAGGAAATAAAGATTTCTGAAAATTCTCTTGAAGATCATTTTTGGATAGATTCCGGATATCTCTAGTTTGCCTAATTATGGGAATTGTCTTCTGCGAAGGCTAGACCCATTTGGAGTTGATCAAAGGTTAGGGACTCGGACGATTATCAAGGTTAGAGCTGCGTTAAACAGGCAAATGTCGTTCCAAACAACGGCAGCGCGTGTTTTCGTGGGCGATACGGATAGTAAATAGTTGATAGGGTCAGTTACAATCAAGCAAATATAGTGTTTTTACGGGCACAATTCAGTAGGAAGACTTTTTTTGAGGCTTCCTGGAAAGGAGGTGACGGCATAGGGTAGCTCCCGGGTCCAATAATTTTTGTCCCGCTATTTTCCGCATCTTTGCGGCTTCCTGCGCCGCGCAAAGGACGGATTTTTTTTTCTTGCCTTGCAAATTCCGATTCTGCGGAGTTTAGACATAGGCGTTAGGGTGCCCTTCCCATAAGAATTTCCCGATGATTTTTTTTCAACATATTAACCGCAAGGCCCGGACAGTCTTGTCCTTGACCCAGCAGGCGCTTTCCACTCAATACCAGGATTATACGCAGGGCAGCATTCGTCGCGCGGTGTTTCTGTTGGCCATTCCGATGATCCTGGAAATGTGTATGGAATCAATTTTTGCTGTAGTCGACATTTTTTTTGTTGGGCGTCTGGGGCAGGAAGCAGTGGCGACCGTCGGATTAACGGAGTCCGTGCTAAGCCTTGTTTATTCGATTGCCCTGGGCATGGGGATGGCCACCACCGCCATGGTCGCCCGACGGGTAGGTGAAAAAAGACCCGATGAAGCGGGCAGGGCTGCGGCCCAGGGGATATTGCTTGCTTTGGCGGGTTCCCTGCTGATTAGTGTTTCGGGGGTTTTGTTTGCTTCCCGAATCCTCGGCCTGATGGGAGGGTCTACAAAGCTGGTGAGCATCGGTTCCGGCTATACCCGGCTCATATTTGGAAGCAGCGTGGTCATCATGTTGTTGTTCCTGATCAACGGAATTTTTCGCGGCGCTGGCAATGCCTACCAGGCGATGTGGTCCCTTTGGATAGCCAACGCCCTGAATATCGTGCTTTGTCCTTTGTTGATACATTTTTATGGACTTTCCGGAGCCGCGATGGCTACCAGCATCGGTCGTGGGGCAGGTGTTTGTTACCAGCTGGTCCTGCTTTTCCGGGGCAAACCTACGGTCCGCTTGCTAAGAAGGTATTTTCGGCCGGTCGCAGGGCTGATCCGCACCCTGCTTTCCATAGCTTGGACCGGCACAATGCAGTACCTGATCGGTTCGGCTAGCTGGATCGTCATGGCCCGTCTGGTCGCCAGATTTGGAAGCACGGCAATCGCCGGATACCAGGTGGCCATCCGGGTGTTTTTGTTCTTTTTGCTCCCGGCCTGGGGAATGAGCAATGCGGCAGCGACCCTGGTGGGACAAAATCTGGGAGCCGGCCGGGCCAAGCGCGCCGAAAGGTCTGTGTGGGTAACAGCCGGCTACAATACGATATTCATGGCCCTCGTTTCTGTACTGTTCCTGCTGGGAGCTCCCGCGATTGCGCGGTTCCTGAATCCGGATGAACGAATAGTGCGGATTGCGGTTCAGGCCATGCGGATATTCGGCGTTGGATATGTTTTCAATGGCGTTGGTATGGTGATGAGCAATGCATTCAATGGTGCGGGAGACACTCGAACGACCACCGTCCTTAATCTCATTTGTTTCTGGGCTATTCAGATTCCGCTGGGCTATTTGCTTTCCCTTGGATTGAACCTGGGACTGCAAGGCGTTTTTCTGGCCATTGTCATTTCCCAGTCCCTCCTGAGCGCAGTCAGCATGGGCGTCTTCCGGCGGGGAAAATGGAAGACCGTGAAAGTATGAAACCCACTAGGACAAGGAATGCGGAGGCGGGCTACAGGCTCAAATCCGGGGATGCTTTAAACAGGCCCTGCTCCATTTATTGAGCGCGCAATCATGGACAATAGTCGCTTGGTCTTTAAACGCTTTGGTATATAATTGTCTTACGATATTAGGCCGATCCATCGGTTAGGAATGAAACCCTCCGGCCGGGAACGGGGAAAATGAAGAGCATGCAATACAGGCAATGGTTGTTGAAGTATTTTGTTCGGGTTGCGGGAGTTGTCCTGGCAATCCTGGTTTTCGGATGCGTTAGCCCCAAGAAATTTGAGGCGATGCAGGAAGGAGAGCGGATGCGATTCGACTCGTTGAATGCCCTCTTGCAGACCGGATTGGGAAAACTTGAGTCCTGCCGCGATTCCAACCTGTCCATGTTCCGCAGGTACTATGCCCTGCGCATGGCGAAGGGGGAGATGACGGCCCTCGCTGCTTCTTTGCGGGAGAGCAATGCCCGAATGGTAAATCAATTGCATGGCCTGGCCCGCGAATCCGGCGACCGGGCCGAGCGAATCCGGCAATCATTGGACAGCATCCGATCCCTGGATTCGTATATCCAGAGAATTCAAGTAGGCGTGGCTCGCAATGATTCCACGAATATGGCCCTGGTCATTAATTTGAAATCCGCTTTGGGTCAAGAGCGGGAAGCAGACATCCATATCCTGGTGGACAAGTGGGTGGTGAAAATTGACGTATCGGATGAGCTTTTGTTCGGCGGCAGCAAATACGAAGTGTCCGACGCAGGTCGGGCTGCCTTAGGGAAGCTGGCCGGGATATTGAAAAACCAACCTGCTGTCGATTTTCAGGTAGAAGGACATACGGATGATCGGCCCTTTTCTCACGATGAGCTTATGGATAATTGGGACCTGAGCGCCAAAAGGGCAACCGCTGTCGTTCGGATCCTGCAAAATCAATTTGGAATGTCGCCGGAACACCTGATTGCTGCCGGTCGGTCCGAGTTCGTTTCTTTGGCTGACAATGATTCCCCCGATGGCCGTGCAACCAACCGGAGAACCCGGATCCTGGTAATTCCTTCCCGGGATCAATGGTACAGCCTCCTACATAAATGATTTCCTGAAGACCGGCTTATTCAACCCGGGAGCAGGAATCCCAGCGTGAAACTGGATTTAACACCCACAAGCAGGCAATGGAGCAAATTAAAGGAAACGAACCGCGTCGGGTCAGGCCGGTATTTGATCTTACCGGTCCGATGAGCTACGGGAAGCGATTCATCTTTTGTATGTCGGATGATGACCTTTCGAAGAAAAAATGATTTCAGGCGATCCTTCTCTCCGGCATGAGTGCCTTTCGGGCGCAGTTTTTCGATGACCAGGTCATGATATACACCGACCACCTCGCCGTGGGCTTCCTGACCGTTCATTTCGAATTGAAAATCCAGGCGGTTCAGCAAGCCGGATGAGATTCGGAGTTTACCTAGATTTACTGACGGGTCGTTGAGCCGCGTCAGATCCAGGTCGCGAAAGTCGCCGCGTACTCCATAATCCAGCCCGGTTTTCAACGGAAGAAGCACCTGAGCTTCGACCTCGCCAGAGCCCATGAGCGATCCCCCCAGTGACAGGTGGAGGTATTCGGGAGATTTCGGCCCGTAACGGTTGAGCAGGGGCGACATAACGACGGCCAGATTCTCTACCCGTAAGGTACCCGTGTGGTCTCCCTCTGCAGGGTATTCTTCATATTCCATGAGACTGGGCCCGAGCACTAGGCTGTCCACATCTACGAAATAGGGCAGTTCGCGAAGGAAAGCCATCGGCAAGGGCTGTTCTCGTTGCCTTCGAGGCAACCTCCGGTCGCGAAACACATATACCCGGCCTGGTGCCAGGCGGATGGAAGCCGCCCGGAAATGCTTTTCCGTCGCCGCTTTCCAATCCACTCCGGAAATCTTCACCTGCGGAATCAGGGCTTTCACGTAGTCGGCCTGGTATCCCAATTTTCGGGATAATTCCCATCGATTCAATAAAGGCACGATTTCCAGGGAATCCAAATACAGGCTGCCCCGCTGCGAATCAAACCGGATCTGCGACACGCGGATTTCGTGCAGGAGTCCACGCATTGGATAGCTCACCCGACGGAGCCTGCCCATCCAGGACCCTAGGCGAGGACCGGATCCATCTCGGGTAACCGCTACGGTATGCGCTAGCCCTTCGGCAATACACCGCAAAATCGTTTGACCTGCCGAATCGAGCCGGACGCCGATTTCCTGAATATCCAATTCGCCGACCGAAAGACTGTCCAGGGGCATGGATTCGGGCGGAAGCCAGCGGTTCATGAGTTTCCGGGCCTCATCGAGGTGATCGGCAGAGACCTGCAGGTTCCCACTGTCTACTTCGAGACTGGCCATGGTCAGGAACTTGCGCCGGACCAGCGGAATAATCTGAATCTGCCGGAATGCCAGGCTTCTCGCAGAAAATTCGATGATGACCGCGGAATCCGGTTCGGCAGAGCGCAACCGGATTTGGAGCCCGTGAATTCGGCAGGATCGGCTGAATAGTCCAATATCCAGGCTTTGTATATGAATCTGGACCAAGGGAGATAGCCGGGATAACCGTTGGAGGAATTGGTTTTGCAAATAGGCTCGTAGCGCAACGTAAGCGCCTACGCTCAAAACCCCTACGAGGACCAGCAGGATGCCCAAGCGAACTAGGAGATGCCGGCTTTGTTTTTTGTTCATAACCTTTGTCTTGCCTGCTACTTTGGGGAGAAGGAACTGGGGCGCTCTTTCCCCATTGGCTGGGCTTAATGGAAAGTAGTGAGTAAAAGGGCGGATTAGCTGTTGAGGGGAGGATTGAGTACCTAGTAATGAGAAAATCCCGTGCCGCAATTCAAAATGAAGCGCGGAACCCGCATATGATACGGTCGGAACGGGTCCGGGGTTTCTTTTTATAGATCATTACCTGCCCTTCATCAGCAAGTAGGGATAAGCAGGGCAGGTATACCGGTCCAAAACGGGGCACCCGCGGACCGGATCCGGGCCTTGATGAAGAAAAGATGCGGTATATAAGATAATTTTCAGGGCAGCCGGCGGTCTGATGTAGTATTGATGTAGTGCCGTCGGGGAAGTTTAGTCCAATTCAATAATAGATTTGCCTTCCCGGCTGCTCGGCAGCCACACCAAAATCTTGCGACATGAAAAAATTGACGTGCTACGTTCAGCTGTTTACTTTTCTGGCTTTGGCCTGCTGGGGATTTTCTGCACAGGGCCAATCCGCCAGCCTGGGAATTTTTACCGGTCAGGAAGACGTCGGACATCCCTTGCTGTCCGGCTCTGCGACTTACCTCCCGGATATCGGACAATATATGATCACGGGAGCAGGTTACAATATCTGGGGGGACCACGACGAATTTCATTATGTGTGGAAACGCCTGCGGGGTGACTTTATCCTATTTGCCCGGGCTGATTTTGTAGGCTTGAAGGGAGCGGAAGAACACCGCAAGATCGGCTGGATGGTACGCAAATCGCTGGATGGCAACTCGCCGCATGTCAACGCAGTGTTCCATGGCGACGGCCTCACTTCCCTTCAGTTTCGCAGAACAGCGGGAGCGATCACGGAGGAAGTAAAGTCTAAGCTCACCCATGCCAATATCATCCAGCTGGAAAGAAGAGGGAAAACTTATACCATGCGGGTGGCAGTGTTTGGAGAGCCATTTGCCACCGAGCAGGTTGCGGATATCGATTTGGGCGATGAGGTGTTCGTGGGCCTCTTTGTCGGTTCGCACAATCCCGACGTGGTGGAAACCGGAGTGTTTCGGGACGTCAGTATTGTAATTCCCGCGGCGCCGGATAATGGTCCGTATAATATGATACTTGGCAGCCGACTGGAACTGCTCAACGTTGCTTCCGGAGAGCGCCAGGTGCTGTATACGGACAACCAGTCAATACAGGCCCCCAACTGGACCAAGGATGGAAAATCCTTGATTTATAATGATAACGCGGGTCGGATGTATCTGTTTGACTTGGAATCCCGTTCGCCATCCGTCTTGAATACGGGCGATGTACACAACAATAACAACGACCACGTCATCTCCTTTGATGGGCAGATGCTGGGCCTAAGCAGCAATTCACCAACCTTGGGGGGCTCCACGATCTATACGGTTCCGATAGGCGGGGGCAATCCCAAACAAATCACGACCAAGGTCCCATCTTACCTGCACGGCTGGTCTCCCGATGGCAAAGAGCTGGTTTTTTGCGGATCCCGGAACGGCGATTATGATGTTTATCGTATTTCCGCTTCCGGAGGTGCCGAGGAAAGACTGACTAGCGCCAAGGGGCTGGATGACGGTCCGGAATACAGCCCGGATGGCAAATACATTTATTTCAATTCGGTCCGCTCGGGCCTCATGCAAATCTGGCGAATGAACCCAGACGGCAGCGGGCAGGAACGAGTAACGAACGACGAATTCAACAACTGGTTTGCCCATATTTCTCCGGATGGGAAGTGGATCGTATTTCTTTCCTTCCTGAAAGAAGAAACCGACCCATCTGTTCATCCCGCGTACCGGCACGTCTATCTGCGGTTGATGCCGGCTGCCGGGGGCAGTCCTAAAGTCATTGCTTATTTTTACGGGGGTCAAGGTTCAATGAACACCCCGTCCTGGTCGCCGGACGGTAAGAAGGTCGCTTTTATCAGCAATACCGGCTCCTCGAAGAATTGAAGGATGCTTGTTGAACCTGGGCTTTGCCGACGGGATCTCGCCCGGTCAATTAAACAAACCCACGATGAAATCCCTATTCGAAATTTCTACCTGGTCATTTGTATTCTGCTTCGTCCAATTGCCGAATTCCCTTGCGCAAACCATCCGGGTCAAGCAAGTTGCCCTGCGGGATTTCACCATGCAGTCAGCTGCCGTCATCCGAACTCCGGGTGATTCCTTGTCGGATCCAGGCTATCAATCCCGGGACTACTGGTTTCCCGTAAAAGTTCCCTGCACCGTACTCACTGGCCTGGTTGCGAACAGGGTCTACCCGGATCCATACATCGGCTTGAACAATATGCTCATCCCCGATGCATCCGACTCGTTCAACCATCAATACCAACTGGAACAATTCAGCTATTTGCCCAATGATCCGAATCCTTGGAAAAAACCATATTGGTTTTGCACCCGGTTCTTTGTGCCGGCTTCCGACGAGGGTTCTTATTTTCAACTGGTGTTCAAGGGAATCAATTACCGCTCAGAAGTCTGGCTTAACGGAAAACTACTGGCTGATTCCGCCCAGATGGTGGGTATGTTTGCGGAATACCGGATAGACGCAAGCGCATCCATCCGGACTGGGAGCATGAATGCCCTGGCAGTCAGGATCTTTCCGCTGGATTTTCCCGGCCTACCCTCCCATCCTCAGCTCCAAGCCCTTGGTGATTTTTATGCCAATGGTGGACCTACCGGAGACATCGGCAAGAATGTAACCATGGTGAGTTCGATCGGCTGGGACTGGATTCCCGAAGTGCGGGACCGGAATATCGGAATATGGCAACCCGTATACTTGCGCACTTCGGGGAAGTGCATTCTCAGCCGTCCCCAAATCGTCGCTGCACTACCTTCTTTGCCAGATACCTCTGTTGCGCGCCTCTCCATCGACCTGGATGCGGAAAATCACAGCGGCGCCCGGCAAAAGCTCCAGATCGAGGCCCAAATCAGCCCGGAATTTTCGCCGGAGCATCCCCTGACCGTCAGCCAGGAATTTTTTCTGGAGGCAGGGGGTGCGCGACATATCCGGTTTACTCCGGACAGCTTCGCCTCCCTGATAATGCATCAGCCCCGGTTGTGGTGGCCCAATGGATACGGAAGACCGGAACTTTACCGGCTCCATCTTCAATTGCGGACGGGTGGACAGATCTCCGATGACAGCACGCTGCTATTCGGGATTCGAACGGTTAGTTCGCAGGTTCAGCAAGTAAACGGTTGGGCCAGGCGAGACTTTTACGTCAATGGAAAAAAGATTCAACTGGTGGGCGGCGCCTGGGTTCCCGACATGATGCTGAACCGGGACCGCCAGCGCTACGATTATGAACTGCGCATGTGCCGGAACGGCCACGTCAATCTCGTGAGAATCTGGGGTGGTGGAATCGGGGAAACCGATGATTTCTACGAACTGGCCGACCGGTATGGCCTGCTCGTCTGGCAGGACTTCTGGATTACCGGCGACACGCACGGGGGGTTTAAGGGTTCGGCGGATTGGCCCGTTCAGGGAAATGTATTCATTCGCAACATCATCAGCACGATCTACCGGATCAGGAACCACCCCAGCTTGCTGGTGTGGACGGGGGGTAACGAGGGGCACGCACGGGAAGAACTCTACAACGCCATGAGGGATAATGTGGAAATGCTCGACGGCACCAGGCCTTTTATTCCTAGTTCATCTGGATTCGCCCGGCAGCCGAATGGATGGAAGGGATCCTGGCCGGATAATCAGCCTTCCGGCGTTTATAGCGGAGGGCCTTATTCCTGGCAGGACCCCGAACAGTATTACCGATTGGTCGATAGGGGCCGGGACTGGGTTTTTAAAGATGAGGTTGGACTCCCTTCTCAGCCCCCCTATGAAAGTTTGCCCAAAATCATCAATAACCTTGTTCCCGACAAAAGGCTGCCTTATCCCCTCAACGATACCTGGGGCTACCACGATGCCTGCGTTGGAAATGGCAAATATGATCTATACTACCAGGCGATGGTCAATGAGTACGGCTCGCCTTCGAGCATGGCCGACTTCTCTGAGAAAATGCAGCTCATGAATGCGCAGGGCTACCGTGGCATTTTTGAGGCGGCAGGTCATAAGCTGACAGAAACAGGGGGCGTCATGTTGTGGAAGCTCAATGCGGCTTTTCCCAGCGTGATCTGGCAGGTTTATGATTGGTTCCTCGAACCCAACGCAGGGTATTATTATATGCAGAATGCCTGCGAGCCAGCGCATATCCAGCTCAACCTCGACGATTCTGCCGTGGCCGTGGTCAACCGAACCTATCATGCCCTATCCAACTGGTCCTTTCAGGCGGATCTGCTAGGGCTGGATGGAAAGGTTTTGGATACGAAGAAAGGCAGTCTATCCCTGGACAGCTATTCGGTGAAGGAATTGATTTCCCTCCGGGGGGCCCTGCAAGGGGCCCCAAGCCAGCCGCTGCTGGTCTTTCTGCGCCTTCGGGACCAGCAAGACCGGACCGTTTCGGAAAATTGCTACTGGCTGTCTACCGGACATGATTATGCGCGATTGAACCAAATGCCGGATTCCCGGCCAAAAGCCAAGCTAGCAACCCTGCCTTCCACCAAGCAGGAAAGGCGCTGGCTCGTTCAGATCAGCAACCCAGGACCGCACGTGGCTTTCTTCCTCCGGGCGCAATTAAATGATCTCCAGGGCGAGATCCTGCCGAGTTTCTGGTCTGCCAACTATTTTTCTTTGGAACCGGGCGGCCAGCGTTCCGTTACGGTGGGGGTACCCACCGATTGCGCCAGGAACGGCCCCGTTACATTGACCGTCGAAGGTTGGAATACCGGAAAAATCACGGTTGCACCTTAGGCTGGGTGCCATTTCGAACCTCCGGCTGCTGGGATTACCTACGTTCCAAAATACAATAGCAGGTGACTTCGCGCTCGCGGGTGGCTGGATTTAGAAAATCCAATGACAGCGTCGTCACATGAAAGCCTTCCCCCTCATAGACCAGGCGAAAATCTTTCCGCGACAGCGAATCCCATTGGCGCGCGCCCGTAAGTATAAAGTCCCCCCTCGATAGACTGTCGATGCGATCCAGCCGGCGAAAGGAAGCATTGCTGTAGAACTGGAGGCTCCGCTCTTGTTCGGTGTGGTAGATGAAAAAGCGATTCTTGGGCAATTGCTGGTCCTGGATGATGCGGGCTACCTGGATGCTCTGCTGGTACTGCAGCAATCGGGGATAAATCCAGACATCCAAGATAAAATTGATCCACAGTATCGAGTATATCGAAATCAGCAGCAAGCGGGGAACGGGCAGGCGGGGTTTGGCCAGGAGTATGATCAGGCCGGCCAGTGCGGCCCAGGCTACGATCCGGGAAAAAGAATTTATGTCCGGAAAGCTCCAGTACAGCAGGATAAGTAAGGCAACGAACAAGAGCGGGAAAACAACGGCATGGATGCGCAGCAGGAGCAAGCGGGCCATGGGCCAAATTCCGTCATAGAGCAAGTCAAATAGGAATTTGCCGGTCACCACCGCAGCCAGCGGGAATACCACGAAGATATAGTGCGGCAATTGGTAACGCGAACAGGCCAGGGCCGCATAGGTGAGGAGGAATCCGCCGGTACTGATCCATTCCGCTTGAGCCCCGATCTTTCCTTTTGCCTGGAATAGCTGCATAAACTCCCGAAAAAGCCCCAACACAAAAAACAATATCCAGGGCAGGAAGCTCCAAAGCATGTTTTGAAACAGGAAGATAAAGCCCGCACTTTCATGCCAGGTGCTTTCACCCGTGATTCGACCGAAACTTTGGGTCCAATAAAAAAATCGCAGCCCGGATACATGCTGTTGCCCATACTCGGTCTTTTCCGGATGCAAATCGAATTGCCGGTACAGGCCGATATCCATGGGAAGGAGCAGCGCGGCTACAAAAATTAGCAGGATCAGGTATTCCCATCGAAAGAATTGGCGGAATTCCCGGCGCAATACAAAATGCGGAACAAAAGCAAATACAGGAACCAACAGGGCAATGGGCCCCTTGGTCATCATCCCTCCTGCGATAGCTGCGGATGCGATCAGCAAACTGCTCCAGGAACCTTGCCGGTACCAATTCGCCAACTGCCACAGACTTAGGGTCACCCAACCCATTAGCATCGTATCGGTCCGCACATCATGGGTTATCAGAAACAACGCCTGGCATCCCGCCAACACCAGGGCCGAGAGCAAGGCAATTTCTTCCCGGTAAAACAGGAGGCAAAACCGATAGACACTGTATATGGCCAGGAGCGCAAATAAGAGGGAAGGCAGCCGGTAGGCGAATTGATGGATGCCGAACAAATCCATGCTCAGCGCGCTCAACCAAAAAAGCATGGGCGGCTTGTCCAGATAATCCTGACCCCGGTCATACACTTGAAGGAAATGATGATTGCCAAGCATCTCGCGGCTGATATTGGCGTATTGTGCCGCATCGATTTCCATCAGTGGAACGCTTATCGCGCCAACGAGGTAAATCAGCAAGCAGCAGGAAATCAGAATAAGGATCTGTCCCTTTATCCGCGAGTCAATCATGTTCCCGGGAGATTTGAATTCGGCGGGGCCAGTTCTTTATACCGGCTGGTCCAGGCCTTTCGGAAAATGCCGGCCATCAGCAGGCCTACCGCAGATCCAAATATAGCTCCGCCCAGCACGTCCAAGGGATAGTGCTTTCCAACATAGACTTGCGCGAAACAAATGAGTGCAGCCCAAATCCAAAGCCAATGCCAGGTCCTTCGCGTCATTGCCCATACCATGCCAAACCAGCATGCGGCTAAACCGAAGTGATTGCTAGCGTGGTTGGAGGGGAACGAATACCAGCCTCCGCAATCGAGCAGATGCCGAATGAGTGGTTGTAACTGGGGATCGTGGCAAGGTCTCGGACGGGCGAATAAGGGTTTGAAAATGCGAGCGGTCACACTGTCGGTGATCCCCACGCAAGCAACGCTGCACAATATAAAGAGCCAAAAGAGTTTTTTAGCTTTGGACCAGGCAAAATAAAGCAAGAAAGCATAGAGCGGGATCCAAGTATACGGGTTGCGTAGGACGAGCATCAGGAAGTCTAGCACCGGCTGGCCTGTCGCGCGTTGGATCCGGACAAAAGCGCTTCTGTCGGCCCGTATCAACCATTGGAATAAGGACATGTGTTGGGGAATTCCTGAATCGGACAAACTTAAGACGAGCCGTTCATATATCTTCCAAAATTTGGACCCGCCATTGTCCTCCGAGTGCCGGAATACTTGCTTGCCCCACGGCAATGGAGTATATCTCAGCCGATTATCCTTCTCGGTCCGGGCATTAATCAACCAAGAGGCCAGCAAGCCAAGGGATGGGATCATTGGTTAAACAACCGCCCTTGAAGACCAATCGTATCCATTAGGGTGTAAATTGCCTAAGGAAACACCCGAGTTTCTTTCCATGTGCCGACTCATCAAACTGCTCCCCCTACTGCTGTATTCTGTGACCGCCTTATCCCAGGGCCAGGACAGCTGTTACCGCTTTCCGGTGAAGCCGGTCAGTTTCATCAATAACCCTTCTTTTGAGATCAGTCCTTTGGCATGCACAAGCGGCTACCTGGGCCAATTTAACTTTATCCTTCCTTCCTGGACCACGCCCACCAATGAGATGCTAACGGGTTATCTAAACGCTTGTACTAATTTCCTCGTTCCGGATAGCCTTGTCCTCCTTGAAGCCAACACGAATGTCTATTCCGCGTTCTTCCCCATTGTTCCTCAACCCATACCGGATGGGCAAGGGGTGGTAGCCGTAAGCGACTTTGCTTGGGGAGGCGGGGGCCTTGATACGTACCCATTCCGGAAGTCCTACGTGAACACCTGCCTGTCGGGCGTGTTAAAGAAAGATTCCCTTTACCGGCTGGACTTTTACGTGGGCTTCGGGGCTGAGGGGAAGGATTACGTCCACGGCACCTACCGGAATCTCGTACCGGAGTTCTCGCAATCCCCGGAAAAATTCACCTTATTCGGCCTGCCGAATTGCCCTTCAGTCCAACTCCCACTGCTGGGCTGCCCCAGCGTGGCCGGATGGCAGGCTTTGGCCAGTGTCGTCGTTTCGGGATCGCCGGCATCCTGGAACCAAGCCAGCATGCAGTTCCGCGTGAACCAGGATATTCTGGCGCTGGCCCTCGGTCCGTCCTGCGATACCGTGTTTACCCGGCAACAGGACTCGGTAATATACATGGGCAATGACATTCACCAGAATCAGTATTCCTATTTTTTGGATAAGCTCCAGTTATACCAGGCGGCCGTGCCATTCCCGGTAGTCAAACTGGTCTCCGGAACCTTTTGCGACCAATCCGTAACGTTGATGATGCAACCTGCCGCTGCTTATGCCGGATCTAATATGCAATGGTACCGGAATGACACGGCGCTGTCTGGGGAAATTCAGGATACCCTGCAGACCACGCGAACCAATTATGGCGGGGGCTGGTATCAATGCCGCGTCTTTAATGATTCCGTCTGCCTGCTGTCCGATTCTTTTTATGTGCAATGGAATGCGATTCCCAACCCCTCCCTCCTGGGGGATCCGGACACTGCCGGATGCTCAGGGGACACGATTTTACTTAATGCCTTCCTGGATTCGGGTTCAACCTATCTGTGGCAGGACGGCTCTACCAACTCCAGTTTCTCTGTCAGCCGGTCAGGAACCTACCAGGTAACGGTCAGCAATACCTGCGGCACGGGCTCCTCTCAAAAAACTATTACTTTCGGAACCTGCCATTTTGATCTATCAATTCCCAATGCGTTTACCCCCAATGGCGACGGTCACAATGACGTCTTCCACGTTAGGTACACCCAGCAGCCCCAGCAATACAGCTTGAATATATTCAACCGGTATGGTCAGCGCCTGTTTAGCAGCGCGAATCCCTCGGAAGGTTGGGACGGAACGTATAAAGGTGTTCCCCAGCCCATCGACAGCTATGTATGGTCGATCCGGTACAGAGATCTGCGTGGCACGCATCATTCCTTGAAAGGAAATGTTGCCCTGATCCGCTAGCGGATCCGCCCACGCCGAAGGGGCAAAGGGCGTAACTTTACCCAATAAATAGCCCGGCATGGAAAGCATCGTTAAGATTTTGGATATGGCTGATGTTACGCACGACGTAAAGTACTTTCGGTTGGAAAAACCTTCGGATTATTCCTTCACACCCGGGCAGGCCACCGAGCTCTCCATCCATGAGGCTGCCTGGGAGCAGGAGAAACGGCCGTTCACGTTCACCTCGCTCATTGAATCTCCCTGGCTTGAATTTACCATTAAGCGATACCCGGACCACCACGGCGTTACCGATCAGCTGCATTACCTTCATCCGGGCGATGAATTGATTTTGAGAGAGCCATGGGGAGCCATCAGTTACCAGGGTCCGGGATATTTTATTGCCGGCGGCGCAGGCATTACCCCCTTTATTGCCATTTTGCGGCAATTGTACCACGAAGGCACTTTATCCGGGTCGCGTCTTTTTTTCTCCAATAAAACCAGCGGGGATATCATTTATCGACAGGAGTTGGAAAAGATGCTGGGCGATGCGGCAGTCTTCGTGCTGACCCAGGAGCGCTCACCATGGGCAGGCCGCATCAATGAGGGCTTTTTGTCCAAGCAGTCAGTTGACTTCAGCAAACCGTTCTATATCTGCGGCCCCGATCCGATGATCCTTGAGATTAATTCGATTCTGCAGCGCAAGGGCGCTAAACCCGAAAGCCTGGTATTTGAGAAATAACTACACAAAGCGTATTGGAATAAATATCGAACTTATTCGTCAACGCAATGGTCTATGATGCAGTCGTTGTGGGTTCCGGCCCCAACGGGCTTTCGGCCGCCATTGTCTTAAAGCAGGCAGGTCTTGCCGTCCTGCTGGTCGAGAGGCGGACGACAATAGGCGGAGGCTTGCGATCGGATAGCCTGACGCTGCCCGGTTT
>Ga0207040_1001_pt1 | contig 139078 bp, 112 predicted proteins | sample Alteio_BWMinCont_72_FD_153279 | JGI IMG/M metagenome (GOLD analysis project Ga0207040, IMG submission 153279) | Enriched cells from forest soil in Barre Woods Harvard Forest LTER site, Petersham, Massachusetts, United States -... | ecosystem: Environmental > Terrestrial > Soil > Temperate forest... | reverse complement strand
GAAAGCTATCCCGCCGACGTCGTCCTGGGTGCCGCGGATTATCATTTCATTGAAATGAATCTGCTGCCTCCGGAAGCAAGGACCTACAAGGAAGCCTATTGGCAGCGACGGGTAATGGCCCCCAGTTGCCTGCTATACTTCGTTGGTCTGAAAAGGAAGTTGGCGGGAATCCGGCATCATTCCCTGTTCTTTGACACGGATTTTGAGGCCCATGGCCGTCAGATTTACCGAACCCGGGAGTGGCCTTCGGAACCTTTGTTTTATGTTTCCGCACCTTCCGTCACGGATCCCGCTGTGGCCCCGGCGGACCATGAAAATCTCTTTTTTCTGATCCCGGTGTCCTCGGGCCTGGAAGGCGATACCGATGCCCTGCGTGAAGACTATTTTGACCGGATTGTTACGCGCTATGAAAAGCGCACGGGACAAGCGGTCCGGACGGATATAGTGTATAAAAAAAATTATTCGATTCAGGATTTCGCAGCCGATTATAATTCGTTTAAGGGCAATGCGTATGGCCTGGCCAATACCCTGCGGCAAACAGCTTTTTTGAAGCCTTCCTGCAGGAGTAGTAGAATAAAAAACTTATTTTACACTGGCCAATTGACCGTTCCCGGGCCCGGAGTTCCGCCCAGCCTGGTCAGCGGCGAAGTCGTCGCCAGAGAGGTATTGAAATATTGCGCGAGGCTCAGGAATTAGAGGTGAATCCGAAATTACAAATTGCCCTGACATACCAAAACTTAACCCAGCTGAACTTACCATGATTATCCTATTCCACGAACTATCTGAACAGTGCAGTAAAATGACTACCCAGAAGTACAGCACTTCTTTTAGTAGCGCGATTAAACTTCTGCACCCCGATCTGCGAACCCCCATATTCAACATTTATGGATTGGTTCGGTTTGCCGACGAAATTGTAGACAGCTTCCATGACTACAATAAGCAAGAACTCCTGCAAGAATTCAAACGGGAGACGTTCAAAGCCATCGAGAGAGGCATAAGCCTCAATCCCATCCTGCACAGTTTCCAACGAACGGTCAAGGATTACGAGATTTCGCGCGACCTGATCGAAGCTTTTTTCAAGAGCATGGAAATGGATCTCAGCAAGACCCTATTCAACAGCAGCAGTTATAAAGAATACATATATGGCAGCGCCGAAGTGGTCGGGTTGATGTGCCTCTGTGTTTTTTGTGAAGGCGACAAGAAAATCTACAAACAACTCACTCCTGCAGCCCAGTCCCTCGGTGCCGCCTTTCAGAAAATTAATTTTTTACGGGATATCCGGACCGATTATGAGGAATTGAACCGGACTTATTTCCCCGGAGTGGATTTCAAGAATTTCACCCCAGCCATGAAGGAAGAAATTGAAGCCGACGTGGCAAAAGATTTCCAACACGCCTACGACGGAATCCTGCTACTTCCCGAAAAGGCCAAGCTCGGGGTGTATGTGGCTTACAAATATTATTTGTCCCTGTTCAACAAAATCAAACGCACCGCATCGTCCAGCATTTTCGACCAGCGCATCCGCATACCGAACTTCGGGAAGGTCTACATTGTGGCCAAAGCTGGCGTCCGCAGACGGTTCAATATCCTCTCGCCATAAAATGAATATTCCGGGGAACAGGACTGTCCCCTTTTTCTGGATGATGGAATCGAAGACCCCGCATACCAGGCGCTGCGCGATTATCGGTGCCGGCGTTTCCGGTATTGCCGCATCCGTCCGCATGCGGCAAAAAGGCTTTTCTGTCGACGTATTTGAAGCCAACCCGTTTCCGGGAGGAAAACTTTCGTCGGAATCGATTAGGGGATATCGCTTTGACATGGGGCCTTCCGTGTTTACCATGCCCGAATACGTAGACGAGTTGTTCCGGCTTTGCGGCAAAGACCCCGCAAAACATTTCCAATATATTCCCCTGGATCCAGTATACCGTTATTTTTTCGAAGACGGCAGCAGGTTGGACGCTTACCATGGTCAGGAGGAATTCGCCCGCGTCATGGCGGCCAATAGCCGCGACAGCCGGGCTGACATACTGGCCCATCTACGCCGCAATGAAACAGCCTATTTGCTGACCGAGCCGGTATTTCTGCAGCAGTCTTTGCATCGACTGCGCAATTTTTTCAATTGGCCCACCCTGCGCGGCATACTCAATCTCGGCCGCATCGGCGCCTTCAGCACCATGCACAGAGCCAATACAAAAGCGTTCGGGGATCCCCGGCTGAGGCAAATCTTTGACCGGTACGCCACCTATAATGGGTCAAGCCCATTTCTTTCACCGGCCACACTGAATGTAATATCCCACGTCGAGATCGTCCGCGGGGCCTATTACCCGGTAGGCGGCATGTACAGCATCACCCAATCGCTGGCTGCATTGGCCCAAGATATCGGGGTAAGGTTCCATTTCTCGGAGCCGGTTAGGGAGATATTAGTGGAAAATCAGCAGGTAAAGGCGGTGCGGACGGACAAACGTGAATTCCCTTGCGATGTGGTGATCAGCAACATGGACATTTACAACTGCTACAAGAAATTGTTACCCCATGCGAAGAAGCCAACCCGAACCCTGGAACAGCCTAAATCCAGCTCCGGCGTGATCTTTTATTGGGGTATCCGAAAGTCATTTCCGGAATTGTTGTTGCACAATATTTTCTTCAGCCGCGATTACGAAGAGGAATTTAATTGCATATTCCAGCAGAAAATCATTTCGCAAGATCCTTCCGTATACGTCAACATCACCAGCAAACACACTCCTGCGGATGCCCCACCGGGTTGTGAGAATTGGTTCACTTTTATCAACGTGCCAAATAATTCCGGACAGGATTGGGATCGGCTGGTCGCCGGAGCTCGTGCCAGCATCCTCAGGAAGTTGAACCGACTGCTGCATATGGATATCGAGCCCTTCATTGAGGCGGAACTGGTATTTGATCCGCGGGTCATCGAAACCCGCACATCCAGCGCATTCGGCGCCATTTATGGAAACAGCTCCAACAACAAATTCGCCGCATTCCTTCGCCATGCCAATTTTTCCCGGGAAATCAGGAACCTGTACTTCTGCGGGGGAAGCGTGCATCCCGGACCGAGTATTCCCCTCTGCCTGCTGTCGGCGAAAATAACGGTTGATCTGGTGAAATAATTCAATGTCCCGGATCAGCTGCTTGGGTTATTTTTGCCCCTTGCAGATGAACCTCCAGCCAATCATAGAAACCAGGAGACTGACCAAGCGATTCCGACATGCTAAGGAAGATTCGGTCAAGGGGATTTCCCTTTCGGTTCGTCGGCATGACATTTTTGGCCTGTTGGGTCCAAACGGAGCCGGCAAAACGACTACTCTGTCCATTCTCTGCGGTTTTTTTCGGCCTACGTCTGGCTCAGCCTCTATTGAAGGCATGGATTTGCTGACCCGGCTTCCCGAAATCAGGAAAATCGTCGGCATCGTTCCACAGGATCTGGCGCTTTATCCCACGCTTTCAGCAGGAGAGAACCTGGATTTTTACGGACATATGTACGGTTTGAAAGGTCGGGAATTAAAGTTGCGGATCGGATATTGGCTAGATAAACTGGGCATGGCGCCCCTTTCACGGAAAAAGGTAAGCAGCTTATCCGGAGGCATGAAGCGGAGGCTGAACCTGATTGCCGGCATCCTGCACGAACCCAGGCTACTTTTCCTTGACGAACCGACGGTCGGGGTGGACGTCCAAAGCCGAAAAGAAATCATCGATTCCTTGCGGGAGCTGAACCGGCAGGGAACAACCATCATTTACACTTCTCACCATATGGAAGAAGCGGCAACCTTCTGCAACCGGGTAGCCATTATCAATCGGGGAAAGATCCTGGCCGAGGGATCACCAGGGGAGCTAGTGGAAGCTTATGCCGGTACCAATAACTTGGAGGACTTTTTCTTGCGGGTTACCGGAGAGGCGGACAGCCTGGAATCCAGCACAGATTGAGTCATCTGGGTGGAGCTGTAAATGCTTGGGTCAACCAACTATTAATCGTACATCATGCTATCCTACGAGCGGTTACTTGCACTGAATAAAGCCTGGGCCAGGGAAAAAGAAAAGGAAGATCCGGAATATTTCCGGAAGCTTTCGAAACTGCAGTCACCCGAATTCCTATGGATCGGATGCAGCGACAGCCGCGTATCGGCGGACCGGATCACCGGAACGCAACCCGGGGAAATATTTGTTCATCGGAATCTAGCAAACCTGGTCGTCCACACCGACGTAAACCTGCTCAGCGTTTTGGATTATGCCGTCAATCATTTGCGGGTCCAGCATGTCATTGTCTGCGGGCACTATGGTTGCGGCGGAATAAAGGCATCCCTGACCACGCACGATTACCGCTATGTCCTCAATATGTGGCTGCGCCACATCAAGGACGTATATCGCCTGTACCGGGAAGAATTGGATTCGATTCCCGATGAGGATCAAAAATGCAATCGCCTGGTGGAGCTGAATGTTAGGGAACAGGTAATGCACCTGGCCAAGACATCCATTATCCAACGAGCCTGGAAGCAGGAGAGCCGACCGCACTTGCACGGCTGGGTTTATGGGTTGCAGGACGGCATTATCCATCCGGTATTTGAAATGAACGCCGGAACGCTCATTGATCCGCTGTACAGTTATGATGATCTCTAAACCTCCAGAGGCCCGCCAGCGGCGAATACTATTCATTGACCAAGCATCTGGCCCATGTTGAGCAAGCTCTCAGCCTCGATCCGAAAAGAATACCTCTTGCTTATCCGGGACAAGGTCGGGCTGTCTATCCTGTTCCTCATGCCGATGGTTCTGGTTTTGGTCATGACCCTGATCCAGGACTCGGCGTTCAAATCGATCAATGAACGGGGGATTCCTCTGGTATTGGTCGATGATGACCGGGATTCATTAGGGATCACCATAGAACAAGGCCTGCGTGGCAATACCCTTTGTTCCTTTTCCGATTCCATAGACGGGAAACCAGCCACCGCCGACAAAGCAAGAGAAGCGGTAGCCGAAGGGAAATTTTTGCTTGCCATTCTTATCCCGCGCGGAGCTACTGCCAGCATTCGAAAAAATGTGAGGCAATTGGTGGACCAATCGATGCAGGAGCTGGGCGGGGGCGATTCTGCGATGGCCTTAAGCCTGGATTCCGTTCAAATCGGCATCTTGATCGATCCGGTAACCAAGAAATCTTTCGTGACTTCGGTTATCAGCAACCTGCGAGAATTCATTTCGGAGATAAAAAACAAGATCATGTTCCGGGCCTTTGCGGATCGGCTTGCGGAGCTCGTTCCCGACAAGGACAAGGTTCCCCGCAACGCCTATAGCCAGACTCAGATCGTAACCTACCGGGAATCTTACGCCTCGCAGGCGCAGACCATCATTCCCAATGCTGTCCAGCACAACGTCCCCGCCTGGGCCATATTTGCCATGTTTTTTATTGCCATTCCCCTCTGCGGCAGCATCATGAAAGAAAAAAGCGAAGGAAGCGCTTTTCGCCTGCATACCATGCCGAGCCCTTACCTGCTGCTCACGTTAGGCAAACTCATAGTCTACGTTATCGTATGCCTGATTCAACTCTTGCTCATGCTTTGCCTTGGAATCTTCCTGCTTCCGATTTTGGGTTTGCCAGCGTTGGCTTTGGGGCATAGCTGGTTCGCGCTGTTTATGCTCAGCTTTTGCACCGCCCTGGCGGCAACCGGATATGGAATCATGGTAGGTACTTTGGCCTCCACCGAACAGCAGGGAGCCATACTAGGGTCATTTTCTATCCTGCTTTTCTCCGCCCTTGGTGGTATCTGGGTGCCTAGTTATGTCATGCCCGATGTCATGCGTTCAATCAGCGTCTTTTCGCCGATGAACTGGTCCCTGGATGGATACTATAAATTATTTTTGCGGGGCGCTGGCTTGTCTGCCCTCCGCGCGGATTGCTTTAAGCTCCTGGCTTTTTTTGTTCTGACGCTAGGGCTGGCAACCTGGGTTTACCGGGCGGGCAGAAAGATTTGAATCATGGAAGAACAAGCCATTATCGCCGAAATCCGGGAATTTATAGAAAAGAATGTCGTCGCGGACGGCGTTAAATTGGCGGAGGATCGGCCCCTGCAGGAATCCGGCATCGATTCCTTTTCCCTGGTGGAGATCATCCTTTTTATCGAAAGGCGATTTGCCCTGGCCATCCCGGAAGACCGGATGTTGCCAGAACACTTCCAAACACTCCGGACCATGGCGCGCCTGGTAAGCAGCCTGACCGGTTCCTAGCTCCTCAAAAATGAAACCTCAAGGCCTGGAGGACCTTCCCCAACGAGTGGATCTGAGCGGATCGGATTGCTTTCACCTCGTTTTGGATGCGCACGCCCGGAGAAACCAGGCTGGCGGCAATGTCATGCGGATCGCCTTGTTCTTTGATGATTCCCTCGCACTAGACCAAGTCAGTGCCTTATTGGCCCGTTCGCCGGTGGCTTTATGGCTGAGCAATATCCGGCTTTGCCAGGGCTTATTCTGGTCCAGGCCATACTGGCGATATGAAAACAAAGAAAAATCGGTCGTCGTCCTAGAACAGGAAGGAAAGGAGTACCCGGTCGTCCCGGAAGCAGTTTTGGCCCGCGGAATTTCTTTAACGGCCGAGCGATTCCTTGAGGCCGATCTGATCCGTTATCCGGGCGGCCAGTCTGCGCTGATCTTATCCTGGAATCATATCCTGATGGATGGCCGGGGAATCGCCATGTTCCTTCAACACTTGCAGGAGTTGCACGCCGGGCTTGCCGCAAGACCCATATCTTCCTTCTTTCCCGGACCGGAAATCCGGCATTCCCTACGGAGTCAGATCCGAAACATGTATATGGTCAAGGCCTTTATCGAAGACTCATCAAAACCGCCGGTCGCTTCGATCGCCGGCGGATCGGCGCAGATCCGGGCCGGTTCTGCCAACCGCATCCTGTGGTTTAGCAGGGAGGAGACCGGTCTGATAGCGGAAAATGCCCGCCTTCAGGGGGCCCGCTTCGGCCCGAACCTGTTTTATATTGCCAGTTGCGCCCAAGCGGTGAAGCAGCTAGTCCAGAAACGGGAGGGCAAGGGTGACTTTTGGCTTCCGGTTCCTTACGATGGACGCTTGCGCGGTGCCTTTGGCCCGCTGGTGTCGAACACCGTGGCGTATTTATTTTACCGCCTTTCCGAAGAGCAGCTTTTGGATACGGGCTCAACCGTGCGTGCAATTTTTACCCAAATGCATAACCAAATTCGGGCGGATATGCCTCGGAAATACGCTAGGCTTCTTGACCTGATGCGGCATATTCCCCTCAGGCTTTATTATTATTTGGTTGCCCGTCGGGCCCAAGGGAATTTGTCCAGTTTTCTATACTCCGCCACCGGTGACAGCTTCAGCGCAGCGGATTCCTTTTTTGGAAAAAGGATCGCCGCATTGACGATTTTTCCTTCTGCAACCGTTCCACCCGGACTGACATTTTCCTTCCTGCTCCACCGTGACGCACTGAACGTGAATATCAGCTATGCAAGGGATATTGTGGATACCTTTGAATTGGACAGGCTGGTACAGCATTTGAAAAAACTACTCTTGGAACAACAGGCATGAGGCCGAATTGGGAGACAGATGTGATGGTGCTGGGAGGAGGTCCGGCAGGTTTGGCTGCTGCCGTTGCCGCATCCAGGCAAGGCCTGCGCGTAGTGCTGGTCGACCGAAATCCCTTTCTCGGCGGCACAGCCACGGCAGCCGAAGTGGGCACCATATGCGGATTATATGCATTCAGCAGGCAACTCCCTCCTGTTTACATCGCGGGAAGGTTTGCGATTGAATTTGCGGAGCGGATCCAGTCCAAGTCCGAAACGGCGCCGATCTACCATCCACCGGGTCTTCACTTTTTGCCCTACCGCGTGGACGTCTTCAAGAAATTATGTGCAGACCTAATGGAAGAAAATGGCATTTCCGTATTTCTTCAAGCCGAACTCTACAACCTCAAGCTTGGAGACAATGCCATCGAGTCGGTCGCCATTAACCAGTTCGGCGAACCGCTGCAGATCCGCTTCGGGTCCATTGTGGATTGCTCGGGATACGGCCTCCTCAGCCAGCTGGCCAATCTTACGTTGATCCAAAGCGATCAATACCAAGCGGCCGCTCAGGTATTCACCTTAACCCAAGTATCTGAAAATAATGAAGCCAGGCTAGGCCTTCTGCTCATGAAGGCTCTTCGGCATTCCATCGGGGAGGGAAAACTAGCCGAGCACTTTGACCGAGTGTACATTGTCCCCGGCTCCTTGCAAAATGGATGCGTCAGTATTAAGGTAGGGATACCGATAGCGGTTACGCATGGCGCAGAGAATCGAGCGGCTTTGGAGCGATCGGCCTTGTCCATGGTCCAAGAACTGACAGAATTTCTCATCCAAGAAGTCTCCCCATTTCAACAGGCGAAACTCGCTCATATGGCCCCGCAGGTGGGAATCCGTGTCGGACAGCGCATGAAGGGGCATTACCTGCTCACCGAGCAGGATGTATTGCAGGGCAGAAAATTTCCCGATGGCATTGCAAGGTCTGCTTGGCCGATCGAGGAATGGGAACAGGACCGCAGGGTCAAAATGGCCTATCTCACTGAAGGTGATCATTATCAGATTCCTGCCCGCAGCCTCCAATCCGTTGAAATATCCAATTTATTTGCCGCAGGAAGATGCCTATCGGCTACCGACCGGGCTATCGCCAGCGCGCGGGTAATGGGCACCTGCCTGCAAACAGGATATGCAGCCGGTCGACTGGCTGCGGCTTGTGCCCGGCAGCAAGGCATGGATAAGGCCGTGTCCGGAATCCTTGAAGAACAATTCTAAGCTCCCGCCTCTAATCTTTGCCCCATGCGACCATGGATTTTTCGGGGCAGCAGCGGGTTTATTCACCCAAATTTACCGGTATGCCGCCCCGGGGACCTACGGGGATTGCTACCTTAGCGGTATGGACGGATTGCCGGTCTATGAAATCCTGCGCGAGGCAGGGCGGAGATGGCCAGAACAGCCTGCGATTCATGATGAATGGGGTAGCTTATCCTTTGGTCAATTGCTGGAGGAGGCGGAGAAATTGAAGCGGTGCCTCATGGACCTAGGGGTGGGCCAAGGTAAGCTGATCGGACTCAGGGCAAGAAACGGCCGATATTTCCTGATCGGATTATTTGCTATTGTAGGTACCGGCGCGGCGGTCCTGCCGATTTATCATCAGCTCCGCAAAGAAGAGATTGATTCTGTCCTGCTGGAAGCTGGATTGCATGGCTTGCTCGATGACCGGAGCGGGGGGCCTTATTTTCAGCTGGGCGATGAGCTCATCCGTCTGGAGTCTGATTCCTTTCAATACAACAGCATTCCCTCTGCTTCCCTTTTTCCGCCATTTCCATTGAACGATCCGCCCGCTTTTGTGCGGTTCACCTCGGGCACCACCGGCAAAAGCAAGGGAGTAGTCATATCGCAGGTAGCAGCGATCGAGCGGATTGAAGCGGCCAACGCCGGCCTGGGCCTGGGGCCCGGCGACACCGTAATCTGGGTGCTTCCCATGGCTTATCATTTTGTCGTTTCCCTGGTGCTCTATGTGCGCTTCGGGGTAGCGATCGCCGTATCCCGCGATTTCCTCGCCAGGCATATCATCGGTTTGGCCAACCGCTACAGCGCAACGCTTTTATATGCTTCTCCCCTGCAAATCCGTTTGCTGGCTGCAGACCAGGGCACAGAGCGAATGCCTTCCCTGAAGAAAGTCATTTCCACATCGGCCGGTATTTCTTCCGACATCTGCCAAGCATTTAGCCGCCGGTTTGCGAAAGATGTCAGCCAGGCTTACGGGATCATTGAGATCGGCCTTCCCTTGCTCAACTCGAGAAAATCTTCAGATGAGCCGGATGCCGTGGGGTATCCGTTGCCCGGATACACGATCGCCATTCTGGATGAGCAGCACAACCCATTGCCGGCGGGAAGGGTCGGGCAATTAGGCATCCGGGGTCCCGGAATGTTCGATGCCTATCTACTCCCATTTGAGAAAAGGGAAAAGGTGCTGGTCAACGGATATTTTCTGACTGCCGACTATGCCTCCCAGGATCCGGATGGCTTGGTCAGGATCGCGGGCAGGGCTAAATCGGTCATTAACGTGTCGGGGATTAAAGTCTTCCCCGAAGAAATTGAAGCCGTCCTGGAAAGCATTCCCGAGATCAAAATGGCCCGAATCCAAAGCGTGCCGCATAAACTGCTCGGCCAGGTTATCGAAGGGGAGATCGTTTTGCATGAAGGGACTTCAGTCGATATTGAGGCCGTGCTTACCTATTGCCGGAAACGATTGTCCAATTTCAAATCACCGCAGCGCCTGCGAATCGTGACAGAATTGCCTCTCACTGGCTCCGGTAAGCTCATGAGAAGCTAGCTGACCCGCGTTTTCCTTCGCTCATAGAAGCATATGACCATCAGGAAGAGCAAAAGCCCATACAGGGTATCTTCCACCGGGATGCGAATAATCCGGAAATCAAGGATCTCGGCATCGTCGTAGCGCACCACCGGAAGCGAAGTCAACCAGCTGTTGACGACCAGGAAGGGGATAAGAATCAGGCCATAGGCAACCAGGAAGGAATTGCCCTCAAAGGAACGGAACATTTTCCCGGACAGGTAAATCAGGACAATGAAAGCACCGGTCAGCAGACAAGCCCAGGAAGTGTAATACTTTTTGTGGTACGCTATTGCGCCCACCAACAGGATCACCGCAAGCGAGCATAGAAATGCTTTCGCTGGCTGGGAGCCCCGGATTCCCGGAAAATAGCTGCGGACGCACTCGTAGACAAAAACGAAGCAATAGGGGATCAGAAAGAAAAATAGAACTTCTTCCAGCGGGAGGTTGACCATCTTCTGGCCGATAATATAATGGTCATTGAAATTCCAAACGCCTTTGTAGGTAAAATAAATGTCCCATGCAATATATAAAAGGCCTGGAAAAACCAGGGCAGGAAAGAGGTATTTCCAATTTTTGTAAAAGGCGACTTTACGATCAAAACTCAAACATAAGGGACCGGCCAGGGATGCAGCCAGGATAAGCAAGTATGTGTAGTGTGGATTCAACGCTTTGGCGACCCTTAATTCATTTCCCGTTGCTGGGTCAACCTTTTGCCACCCTGCGGCCTTGCCTGGTTTCTTTTGTCCGACCGGATTTTTGCCCAATACTTCCCGGCCACCCAAAGCATACCGAAACTTTCCCCATCGAAACGGTCTAGATGCTTATGATGCATCTTGTGCGCCCACCGCAAAGCCCTGAAATAAGTAATATTGGTCCGGGTAAACCAACGAATCCGCTGGTGGATGATCACTTCATGCACCAGAAAATAAGCGATTCCATACAGGCTGAGTCCAGCCCCTATGGCAATCAGCCAATAATTCCGGTAAATGACCCCCAGCATGATAAAAAGCCAGCTGGGAACGGCAAAGAAAAGAAAGAAATAATCATTTTTTTCAAAGAATCCCGGACCCTTCTGGTGATGATCCTTGTGGAGGTTCCAGAGGAACCCATGCATGATAAACCGGTGCAGACACCAGCTCATCCCCTCCATAAACACGAAGGTGGCCAACGCAATCAGGACATACAGCACAAAAACCATGAAAACAGAGTTGGTCTTTATTTAAGGAATGCCCGCAGGAGCAGAAAAAACGCCCATTGGATCAACATCAAATTTACAGCGAATTTATTTCGTTTCTCCATTTTTGCCCCTTCAAAGAGTGCCAACAAGGCCGCGCTGACCATGAACCAGCTTAAGTAGTTGTAAATGGGGACCCTGGCCGAAATCCAATGCCAGTAGTCCAGGGCGATGGCCACCGGTTCCAGCAGCCAATCATAAAACACGGCCAGCAAGGCCCCGCCCAGCAAAACGGCCAAAATCCTCACTAGACCTGGAATCTTCCCTCCCTTATAGGATATCCGCAGGAGCCCGTGCATGGTCATTCCCGCGCAAAAGACGACCAGGAACCAATTTACGCCCAAGAGCCAGGGAACCTGAAATATCTGCCAGCTCATGGTCCTTCCATAGCTGTAGTGACCGAATAGCCAGCCTGTTCGGACGCCCACTACCTCCGCCGCCATGCCAACTAAAAAGCACCCGGCTAAAAAAAACCAAAAGGCGGCTGTCTTCTTAGGCTGGGTCCAGAGCAGCAGGAGCAACATGAGCAGCAGGTTGAAAGGGGTAAATCGTAAAAAGAGTTCCTTGTCCCAAAATGTGAGTCCCAACAAACCGATCGCATGAAACAGCAAGGCCACTCCCGTCGCAATCTGATATTTGGAAACGCGAAAGCTCATTTGGAGTGAAGATACAAACTGAGGATGTCTGAAGAGTGCAATTGCCGGATTTTCCGGCATCCCAAACCCGGTCAGGATGGGAAGAACCACTGGGTTATCCTGCCCGTAATAATTGAACCGTCCCCCGATTATTGTCAAGCGGTTCCCCCAAAACATGGACCTGGGAGTCAACAAGTCCGTTCCGGCGTGAAACGCGACCAGGGATTCAACTTACTCTCCGATTGATCTACTCAACCTTAAGCAGTTTGGGGGTTAAATTGTCCATTACGGTCCCCTGAGCCAAATTGTCCCAGGCAAATAGAAAAAAGACCCCAGGACCGCTCTTTATGATCATTAATTCCATGGGAATACTTTTTGTAAACCGGCCAGACTTCTCGAACAGGATATCAAAAGTCCTTGGTTTGTTGCAAGCAATATAAAAAGCGTCCATATTGACTATTGAACTTACAATGCTGTCATTTTCAAAAGACTTAAATATCAAATTCCCGTGAAAGCTGGTCGAAATGACGTCGATGGTGGGTACCGCATGGCATGAATAGGTCAGCAGCATTGGGCCTACGGTAAAGTTATTTGTAGAAGTAAAAAAATTGGGATTCCATCTGCTGCTATCGTAAGCCAATACGTCTTTTAAGGTGGTGCCAGATATTGCGGCTACCTTATACAGAACCAAACTATACCTTTTGTCATAGGTCAAAACAGAGATCGGGTCCCGGCCCCTGGTCAAGTAGCTGTTCTGAATCGATAGCTTGGGCTTGGCTTCATTTCTGAAGATATTGGAATACTCTTTCGGCAAATGATCGGACTGAATAGGAAAACAGGATGAGCCATCGAAAATTCCTAGATTCAATATCAGCAAGACAATAATGATAACAGCTAAAGGAACTACGGCAAGAAATAGGATTACCCGAGGCTCTATTGTTCTCATGGTCCAGGTCTTTCGATTTGAGCAACTATTTGAACTTGGCCGGGGACCAGAATTGCTGTTGAATCAGCCAAAAGGAAATTAAAATTATTAAACGATAGAATAGATAAAGGCTAGTGGTGATTAATGGCCATCTGTTTGTAAAAAAACTCTCCGTTTGCCGTTATTCCCTTTACCCAAATGCTATAGGGTGATGGGTCATCGGCCGTATAGAATTCGACGGTAGCCTTGCCATTGGCATCGGTCAGCACATTCCCTTTCCAGTAAATGGTGGCCCGGTTATCTGGCTGGGAAGGTTTTTTCGCATCCTTTGTATAGACGGGTGCAGGGAAGTCGGTTTCATGATAGTAACCTTTTGGATAGATGGTAGCCATCCCCTTGGTATCTATCACTGTTCCTCCCCTGATCTTGTTGCTCGTGTTAATCAGGATCACCCCACCGGATCCTTCCAATCCGTAAATGGCCGTTTGCGAACCCTTGAGTATTTCAACAAAATCAATATTCATGGGATCGATGGACATCAGAAATGAATTGTCATCATCGCCAGACAAGGTCTGCTTGACACCATCCATAATAATCAAGGGCTGAACACCGGTCGCAGCGCCTCCTGCCCCCATGGTTAGTCCCCGGTTAAGTCCAGGTACCGCTTTGATGGCATTGACCAACGCATCCGCGTCGCCGTTATTTACCTTATCTGAGGTAATGATATAAGAATCCCGGCTAACGCGTTTGCTTTGATCGTAACTCGCCGCAGTTTGCCGGCTTGAATTACCCGTGGGTTCATTTTGTCCTTTAACCGTAACGGGCTGCAGCATCTTTGCATCGGGGGATATGGACTCTCCTTGGTGGGTTCTAAATTTGCGAGCGAGCTCCATTTCCGGGCCGTTAAACCTGCTTTTGAGCTGGGGCGGAGTGGTTGGGGTCGGAAATGCGGAATGATCTAGGAAGTACTTGCCCGCCTGGGCCGATCCTTGCATATTGGTCAATTTCAGCGTAAATCGCGAACCTTCGTCGTATCCGGACAACTTAAACTGAAAATGACCTTCCTCATCAGTTGTATCCAAATCAACGGTTCCTGATTGGTCGGAAAAAAGATGAACCAAATCTCCTTTCAATGGCTGCTGCGAATTGCTTAAGACTTTGCCTTTAATGTCCAAAAGGTCGTTATCATCCTTGCTGGGGACCTCTGCGTCGGACCAGGTTATTCCAAATTTCCAGCCCGCATCGAGGTCCTTTTGTGTCAACATCAGTAAGTCCATTTCTTCCGGAGCATACTTTTGCTCGGCCGAACTCGTACCGGAAGCACTGGATACCGGGGTTACCCAATCGCCGAATGCAGGAGCTGGCTCATTGTCTTCCGACGTCTTGCCTACTATATGATCATCCGTGACAGAAATGGAAAACAAGGCGCTGGCCGGATGGTTGTCCGACCCGGATACGGTAATATCAATCTTGACTTTTTCTCTGGGTCCATAGGTGCTTTTATCCGCGACCAGGCTGGCTTGCGCGGTGGTGTTTACAACGTAAACGGATCTTTGGCTGACCAGTTGCCCTTGGTCATTGAAAAGGAATATGGTCGCTTTACCCTTCGGAAATGCATTCTTAGGGATACTCACATCATACATATCCGTTCCGTTGGCGGCAAAACACAGGCTATCCCGGCTAAGACCAAGCACATAGGTCAATTTCTTTTTCTTATACAGTGAGTCGCCTTGGGAAACCCGAAAATGAAAAGCCTGATCATTTTGGTCCACCACGGAAAGCTGGCTGGCAAATTGGTCAATGCGTGGCAAGGAATAAGTAAACAACTTGCTATCGGCTAATTTGATGTGTACCAGATATTTTCTGGGATTCCAAGCATCGAAGCTGAATTTGCCGATCCCGGGTAAGGTGGTCTTGAAATTGGCCGCAACACTGTCCCGAGAGTCGGTTACCCATCCCGAAGCGTCCAAAGGCCGTTCATGGGCATCCATAATACGAAACCCAATGGTAGCTGTTGTGCCTGATATGATCGAGCCCCCCTCAGGAAAAAATCGAACTATGGGATTGCCAGTGTCAGGAACGGGGGATGACGACCTGGCGGGATTGGAGGATAAGGCACGCGGATCCGGATTCTTTTCATTCACCACATACAAGGGTTTGACGAACATCCGGTTGACATCTTCAGCAAGGATATTGGCTGTATACGCCCGGATCCAATAATATCCTTCCTGCAACGAAGCTGGCAGCAGAATCGCGCCGCCAATCTTGCCTTCTGGAATATTCAAAAGCACCTGGCCGACTGCGCTGTCCTTATCGTTAACGAGGTCGACGAACAAATTCCTGCTCCGAAGGGAAGGTCGTCCTGAAAGGGAATCTAGACAATACGCCCGGAACCAAATTCGTTCCCCGGCCTGATAATACCCTCTATCGGTAAATACCTCAATTTTCTCTTTCGGATATGCCCGGATTGTCTTGACGAACTGCCCGGCAATCTGATCCAGATTGGGGCCCGGTCCGGTTTGCGAAGAAGCAGATAGGCAGGCAAACAGGATACCGCCACAAATAATTATTGCTTTGCTATTCATAATTTTTAAGTGCTGGGGGCCGGAAAGGTTCCGGGCCAACCGGTTAGTGCATCAACGAAGGTACTTCCTAATTGAGAATTGTGCCTAATCTGATTGGGAAAACCTATTGAGGTAGGACCTCCCGCAGACAATTTACCCATAAAGGATAGAATTAGGGGAAATGTCGTGCCCAAGTGCTGTCACCGATTTCTATACAATGGATGGTCGAGTTATTGAGTGCCTTCAACACTTGCCTGACAAACATGGGCCAAGGCGCCTCGGGGGAAGGACTTTACCGTTTTCTGATGCAGTTCAATCGGCATGCCGACAGAGAAAAAAAGGGCAATCCTTTGCCCAATGCCACCGGGCGTGTGAGCAACTAACTATTCGAGTATTAGGCTGGTTGCAATAAGACTTTGGGGAAAGCTCGATCCCCATGAGCAAAAATATCCTTCCCCGGTTCCTCTTTCAATCGCATGATCTCTTCCCTAAGGTAAGTGAAAGCTGCGGCTTCCCATGATATGAATTCCTACTTTCCAAAATGAACCGGGATCCAGGTCGTTGGTTCCTCATCCAGGGTTCGCAGCAACCAATCAATTTTTCCATTAGGGCCCTCAACAAATCCGTCAACAGAAATTGACATTTTCAGTATGAGTTTCCTCGTGGCTTCGTCGATCAGCTTTGCGATGAATACTAATACGAATTCCTGTTCTCCTGCAGTCCTTCTGGCGCCCGGCGAAAAAGTGATTTGCCGGAGAATCCTCTTTTCGAAAAAATACTTTATTTGAACCCGGTCCTCAGTTCCCTTCATCCGGATTACTCGGAATATTGTTTGTTTCCTTTTCCTTTTTGAATTCCAATTTGCCAAATTTATACATAAAGCTGATGCCAAAAGAACGATAAGGCACCATGCGGGTGCTGTTAAGAATAAACCCCTGGCCCGTTATTGCAGTAGGTTGGCTCACGTATTTGTTGAAAGGATTCGTAGTCGTAAATCCGATGCTTCCCTTTTTCTTCCAAAATTGCTTACGGAAAGCAATATTATATGAAGTAAATGATGGAAATCGTCCCTGAACTTCATTTCTCGGGGAGTTGAAATTCCCAAATGCTTCGAATATTAGATTATCGTTAAATATATAGGAAACATTCATGTTGACGCGATAGTTGAAGCTACTGATATTGCTGCCTGCTACAATGGCATTTTGGATATACCTATCGAAAAAAGACAAGTTGGTCCGCACATTCAATTTGGGTGTTAGGGGAACCGAGCCGTAAATATTTAGCCCGTAGTTGTTTTCAGTACCTATGTTTTCTGGGGTGTTCACGGAAACATTGGTATAAACGGAATCTCCCACATGATAAGTTGGATAATATACAATATATGGCTGTACGTCCTGCCTTGATTGTCTATAAAAGAGCACGATATTTAATGTGCTTCCTTTGTCAAATGACTTAATGTAGGCGAACTCATAGTTGTTTCCGATTTCAGGTTTTAGCAAAGGATTTCCTTGGGTAATATTTTGGGGATCGATGGCATTGACAAAGGGGTTCAACGAGCGATAACCCGGACGCTGAATGCGTTTGGTGTAGCTAAATTTCAGAGTCTGGAAGTTGTCAAAAGTATGCGATACGATCCCAGATGGTGCCCAGGTATCGTAAGAAGGTATCACAGCCTCGGGCACCTCAGAAAAACTGGCGTCCGTTTTGGTCCGCTCATACCTGATCCCCGTTTTCAGATCGAAAAATTTGAGGAAAGGGAATGCGATGGAAACATAGCCGGCATATACGCTGCGATTATATGCCAGGGAGTTTGATTGGGTTGTATCAATATAATATGCGCTATTCGTGGTATCCAATGAAAAAGCAGCCGTGTTGCTTGTTATGTTTCTGATGCTTAGCTTCACGCCAGTCTCCATTCTTACCTTTTCGGAGAACGGATGAACATAATCCGCCTGAATACTGTATTCATAGTCCTTCCCTGCATTATTGCTGTACGAACCAGCCTGGACAGAATCTTTAGCTGAATTATTCTGAGATTGGAGGAAAAAGGATTGATTGCGTCCATAGCTGGCTTCATAAAGCACGTCGAGTTCCTGTCCTTCTTTGGCAAAATCCTTTTTATAACTCAAATCCCAATCAAATGACCGGCCGCGAAAATGATTGTTTGCAAGAATGACGTTGTTGATTTGAGACGCGATATTGCCCACGGAATCATAGCCAATTTGCTGCTGATTTGTATACCCGTTGCTGTTGTTTCCAAAATTATCATACCCAATGCTGGCAGAAATGTTGTTCTTCTTATTGATGTCCCAATCAATGCTCAGCCCGGTTTCAAACCCATTTCTTCTGAACGAGTTTTGACCATCTTGCAAAAGAAGGTTATTGGATTTGCCCGTACTGTCAAAGGAGGGCCGGTTCATGCCGTTGAGGGTGGTGGAGAGCAATTGCGCATTGCCGCTAAAATAGGCATGCGCGCCAAAGTTCCCATTCCGGGCATTCAGGTTAAATGAGCCATTCTCCAATCTGGATCCCGCCGAAAAATTGACGTTGCCATTGATTCCCTGCACGCGGCTATTTTTTAGAATAATATTGATTATTCCGGCCGTTCCTTCCGCGTCATATTTTGCGCCGGGACTGGTAATCACTTCAATGGATTTTATCTGGCTGGCAGGGATGGACTGGAGTGCATCGGCGAGATTGTTTCCAAATATGGTGGAGGGTTTGCCGTTAATCAGGAATAGAATGTTGGAATTTCCTTGCAATTCCACGTTTCCGTCAACGTCTACAGACACCATGGGCACTTTCTTGAGAATATCGGTAGCTACCCCTCCCTGGGCCGTTACGTCTTTTTCTACATTATAGACCATTTTGTCAATCTTGTTCTCAATTAGCCCTTTTTGCGCGAAAACCGTGACACCAGCCAGGGTCTGCGCGCTTGAAAGAAGAGAAATAGTTCCCGCGCTTACAAAAGGTCGGTTGGAAGAGATGACAATATTTGATTTCTCCTTTTGTTTGTATCCGATAAAATCAATGACAATCTTGTAATTGCCTAGCGGAAGGCTATCAATGGAAAAAGCTCCCTTTGGATTGGTGCTGCTCCCACTCACCACTTTGGTATTTCCCGCTAGAAAAACGGTTATCGAAGCGTATTCAATGGGTTGCGAAGTGGCGGAGTCAACCACCTTACCTCTTATTTTTCCAGTGGTTGCAATATTGGCATGTGGTTGTGCAAACAGGTGGGTAATCAAAAATAGGCTCAAGGAAATACAAAACCCGCGTTTCATAAGGCCGCAAATCTAAACGGGGATTCTGAAGGAATTCGGGAGATTTCAGGCCTTTTTCCCCTCGCTTAGGCGCAAGGTTATTATGATAGCCAACCACGAAACAAGAGGGACTACAAGGAATATGAATGCCGGGCGGGCGCCTGGAAGACGGATTAGGCCGCTGTAGCTTACCAACGCCACGGTAGTCAATACAAACATCATCAAGTAAAAGTAAAATCGTTTGCGTGGAGGCCACCGATAAATAATAGCATTAATGGCCAATAGTCCCAAAAAAGGAGATAGTGTCCATATGGCAAACAAAGCAATCAAAATAAATGATCTATTCTGCCGACCGGCATTGAGCACGAATTCCAAAGAACCCACCGCTCCCAGGATCAGCACAACAAAAGACAAAACACGCAATATTTTGGGATTGGGGGGATCTGCCACAATTGATCTATTGGAGTGAACTGTTTATGCAAATATATTCACAATTTAAACCCTCCTAGCGAGATACCTGAAATAACAAAGCCTTCAAAGAGCCGCCGCCCATTTAAATTTATTGTTGGCAAAATCTTCTAAGACCACACCCGGACAAAACTATTGCGGAACTGTCTGTTACATTTAGTATTAATGAGCGTATTTGCGCATGACCCACATCCAATATGGTATTCCCTTGTAGGTTGGCCCTGAGCGATTGAATGGTCATCGCCTCATTGCTCGCTAACTCGTTCGATACAGATGGCGCAACTTGTATCACTTTCTTCGACTTAGTATTGCCAATGTTCGCCTTAGTGTACTCCGGCGACATTTCAAACACCACTTCGGAGGAGTCTTTCTGAGTGACATTTATAGAATCGAGATCCGGCACAAAACTTTCTACTTCAAATTTTGATTTACCCGTCATATTCACACTGATATTTGCCTGCTTAAGCTTAAACATCTCAAAATTGGTATTGTTCCCAACTACGGATAAAAGTACCGGTGAAAAAATGCGGACCAGCGTATTCCATTTCATCCAATTTTGTTCCCCGGGATCAGATGCCTGATAGGTAAATTGGATATAGAGGGTATCGTTATTTACAAAGGCCTTAATGGGATTGGGACGAACACGCTGCCAAGTATGCCACACCCGGACAGAGCAATTCGGGCTTTGCTCAAAAGCAATTTGGGTGCTGTTACCTCCGTCTATTTTCAGGTATTTGAAGGGTTGATCTAAGATTTTTCCATAATTCCAATACCGGTCATTTTTATCGACACTTTTGTATTCATTTCTTAGTATGATGTTGGATGCCAGCATTCCAGCGATGACCACCACTAGCAAAAACAATAATATCCTGGTACTCCATTTCATAACTTAGTTTTTTTATAATTCTCGCTGACATATTTTTCAAGTCTCTTTTCAATGTCTTTAATATCAATTCTTAATAAATACATCGTTTTTAAAAAAATAGGAAGTTCGTTTTCCATAAACTGCTCCCGACGGAATCCAAGTATGCGCTTCTCCGCATCTGCCTCAATGAAATATCCCAGTCCTCTCCTATTATTTATGATTTCTCGCTGCTGCAAAAAATCATAGGCGCGTTGCACGGTATTCGGGTTGACTTCCATGGCGACGGCAAGTTCTCGTATGCTCAAAATCTTGTCCCCCAGATTCCATTTCCTTAATAAAATTTGTTCGCAGACATAGTCTGCAATCTGAATATATATGGCCGGATTGTCTCTAAAATCCATGCTAACCGGTTAAAACTCCTTTTCGCGCAAACGTACATACGTTAATGCCCAGAATATCATGGGGAGGACATAATCAAAAGTATACATGCATGTCTGAAACATTTTTTGGGGCAGCTCTACTGAACCTACCTCTTTGCCAATCAAAATGTTAACTCCACCGAATGGAGAAGCGAAGTCAATGCTTCCGATCAGGCTTTCAGCAATAAGCCAGTTGAGCCCGAAAATGACCAGGCAAACAACACAAAAAACCAAGGCTGTTTTTATAAAACTGGCCTTGTTAAAATATAAGGACCCCAGTAGGGCAACCCCCGTAAACATCAGGAACAAAGGATACACTTTGGATGCCAACCTGCTATCAAATCTCAACAGGTATACGGCATCATATTGCCTCCGGTAAAGTGGATTCTGAGGGTCCAGTCCCCTGTGGTAAATCGCGACAAAGGCGGCATCCATGGCTCTATAAAACAACAGAAAGATCAAGGGATAGAAAATACCTGCGATTAAAATGCCAGAAAGCCATTTTTCGAGATGCGAAGCGGGCAGAGTAAGATAAGATGCCCCGCTTGCATTGGAACCAAAATATCCGAAGACAAAGGAAGCCAGAAAGCAGCCTCCGCCGGCAAGACCCCAGATATATGACAGGTTTTGGGCTGGGCCAAAACCGATTTCGACCTTGGCAATAAAATAGATCATCCAAACAAGAACCAGTATCAGGCCGGTGAAACCGAACATTTGCATGGGCCGCTCCAACAATACTTTCTTCAAAAGCAGGCCAAACCGTTTTGCGTTAAATGTGTTATTCATCAAACTGGCTTTATCATTGTAAAAATACATTTGCCACTTCCGGCTTGCTGGTTACGGCGTTAAATAGCTGTTCCAGGTTTACTTTTGAGTCTTCGTATTCGGTATTTTTCATTACGACCGCGAACCCCCTCAATGCATTTTCAAAATAATATATATTGCTGCTGTCCTCAGGCATCTCCTTAATTATTTTGAAGCATAGCTTCTCCGCAATCTTTGCGACCGCTGCGCTGAGGAGTAATTGGCCATTGTCTACAATTACCACCCGGTCAATCAGGTTATCCAAATCCCGGATCTGGTGCGTTGATATAAAAATCATTCGTTCACTGGTGAGCACCGAGGAAATAAGCTTTCTGAACTGACCCTTGGATGGTATATCCAATCCATTGGTGGGTTCATCCAGAAGCAATACTTTGGTGTTGCAAGCCAAGCCAAATGCTATGATGAATTTTTTTTGCTGTCCGAATGAAAGGGTATTTATTTTCTCTTCAGTCTTTACGTCCAGTACGTTCAAATAGTCAAACAGCATTTTTTTGTCATAATTGGGGTAGAAAGGCGCATATAAATCGAGGTACCGTCTAATGGTCAAAGAGGGTACAAATACCTCCTCCGGAATGAAATAGATGGTTTCGAGAAATGAAGGAAGTCTTTTTCTTGGGTCGAATCCATTCACCGAAATCTTTCCTTCATTGGGGAAAAGCAACCCAATGAGATTTTTGAGCAAAGTCGATTTCCCTGCTCCATTTTTACCCAGAAGACCATAAATGCTGCCTGATTCCAGATGGAGATTGAAATTTCGGAACAGAGGCTTTTTCTTCTTGTATCCAAAAGACAGGTTCTGAATATCTATCATAGTGTATTAGTTCAATAGTACACTACGAAAGTAAAGAATATTTTGAGATTTCCAAATTTTTTAGACCCATTTGCAAGAAACAGAAACCGTTTTCTATCCTATCCAGCAGAGGCAAATTGGCTGATTATGAATATTATATGATGTAAAATGAAAAATGCAGATTTGCCATTTGGAGACGATTTGGCAAGGGCTCTAGGGCTCAGAATTAGAACAACTCCTCAGAATAGAAACCGCTACAACCAAATCTTCCGAGGTTTTCAAATCATACCATCAACCCCTAATCAATACTACGCTCCGGAGAATCGCAGCTTTTACTTTAAGAGGGCGAAGCAAACCGATTATAGAAGAAGCCCTGAGCGGATGGTCAGCATTGCTCGGATTAGACAATACAACAAAATATAAGGCACTCACGACAACCATTTTCTGAATAGTCTGCCAAAAAAAGGGCTTCTTATGCCTTTTGTCTATTTATGAATTTTCAAACAATATGGATTCATGAAACAGGCTCTAGAAGCGAGCCATCAACAGGTAAAGCTTGAAATAAAGCTCTACTTTTATACATTTTTCATTGAGCAAAATAAATCAAAATGGTCGATCCCCACGTTGAAAATCCTAAAAGCCCCAAATATTACGTAAAACAATATCTCACCAAAATCAAAGATGATCTTAAAGGGAAAATCGTCATTGACATGCCCGCCGGCAATGGCGTAACAACAGAAATATTACTAGAGCTGGGAAGCAAAGTGGAGGCATTTGATTTATTTCCAGAATATTTTCTGGTTAAGGATATTAAATGCAAAAAAGCAGATATCAATTCCGGCTTGCCTCTGCCCGGGGATTATGCAGACTATATTATTTGTCAGGAGGGGATCGAGCATTTCAATGATCAGATCAAAGCTTTCGCTGAATTTAACCGAGTATTGAAGATGGGAGGAAAGCTAATTATTACTACTCCCAGCTATTCAAATCTGGCGGCACGATTGAGTTATTCATTATTCGAAACAGAAGCCTTTCACAAATTGATGCCCCCGAATGAAATTGACTCCGTCTGGTTTGGGGATAAATTAAATAAGAAGATCTATTATGGGCATATCTTCCTGATTGGAATACAGAAAATGAGAACCCTGGGCAGGGTCAGTGGTTTCAAGATAAAGGAAATAATATTCATGCGCATAAATAAGACGGCGCTTTTGCTATTTCCCTTCCAATATCCTTTTATTTTGATATCCTCTTTTTATACTTACCTAAAAGCCATGAAGAAGAATAAGGGGATTGACCGAAAATCAATGAAAGCCGTATACTCGGAACAACTCCGGTTGAATATTAGCCCCAAAATACTTATCGACAGGCATACATTCATTGTCTTTGAAAAGGAATTTGCGTCAGAGAATGTTTATGATCATCTGCTGTCTTTAACCAAACCGATTGGAGATATCCTATGAAGACAGGACCGGATAAGGGATCTACAATTTGATGCAGTATTTACCGACAGTCGCGAACTCAGGAACCTAAATGCTGACTTTTATATCGGGCCGTATGGAAATATGCTAATTCTTTTTTGGCATAAAACATGAGGAATAGTTACTCTTGTCAAGTTAGATAAGTGCCCCATTATTGAACAGTAGGCTGTATCAAAATCGGACAATGGGAATGTGAACTCCTAATTAATTAGTTGATTTAAATTTTCTTAGCAAAGTGGCACGGGCTTAGAAGGAGGACCGTGGCTATTAGCCCCATTTCAATCACCTATGCTGCAAAGTAATTTCAAAACCGCATTGCGCAACCTGCGCAAAAACAAAGTGCATTCGTTCATAAATATTGCCGGGTTGTCTACCGGCATGGCAGTGGCTGTACTAATAGGGTTGTGGATACAGGATGAACTCTCTTTCGATCATTACCATCAGAACCATGCCAGGCTGGCGCAAGTTTGGGATACGCAAACCTGGAACGGGGAAACAGGAACCGGCCCAGGTATCGACATACCGTTAGCCGCCGAACTACGTGCTAAATATTCAAGCGATTTTGATCGGATAGCCCTTTCCTCAATGATCGAAGACGGCCACATCTTATCTGTAGCTGACAAAAAAATAGTTAGCTCCGGCATGTGGGCACAACCAGAATTGCCCAGCATGCTTACTCTTAAAATGCTTACAGGCAACGAAAATGGACTAAATGATCCTTCTTCTATACTTCTTGCCAGCTCTCTGGCCAAAACTCTTTTTGGTAATGCTGATCCTATAAACGAGGTTGTCCGGATAGACAATAAATTGGAATTGAAAGTAGCTGGTGTTTTTGAGGACTTTCCCTACAAGACCACCTTGTTTTCTTCAAAATTTTTTCTTCCTTGGGATAAATATGTTGTTTCCCAAAGTAAAGAAGATCAAACCGGATGGGGTAGACACGGATTTCGTTTATTCGTGCAAATACACGACCAGGCAGATTTTGATAAAATAACCGCTAAAATTAGGGACATCCCAAAGGAACATCTAAAGGAGGGCAAAGAAGAAATCTTGCTTTACCCAATGGATAAATGGCATTTGTACAACGATTTTAAGGATGGTAAATTATCAGGCGGGCGTATTCAATTTGTCAGGCTGTTTGGCACCATTGGCATATTTGTTCTTTTTCTTGCTTGTATAAACTTTATGAACCTAAGTACGGCAAGAAGCGAGAAACGCGCCAAAGAAGTTGGTATTCGCAAAACCATAGGCTCTTTAAGGAGCCAACTCATCTGGCAGTTTTTCAGCGAATCACTATTGGTAGCATTCTTTGCGTTAATACTTGCTGTTATTATTGTGGTATTATCGCTCTCATTCTTCAATGGTTTGGCAGATAAACAAATAGCCATCCCTTGGAAACTACCATCTTTTTGGTTACTACTAGGGGGGTTTACTTTACTTACCGGCGCTGTTTCAGGCAGCTATCCGGCCTTTTATCTGTCTGGATTTGAACCAATCAAGGTATTAAAAGGTACGTTTCGTGTTGGGTACCTGGCATCACTTCCACGAAAAATAATGGTGGTTGTACAATTCACAATATCGGTTGCATTGATCATCGGTACTTTGGTAGTTTTCAGGCAAATTCAATTTGCCAAAAGCAGGCCTATTGGCTATACCCGCGATGGGCTTATTTCGGTGGCCATGAGCACTCCTGATCTTGCCGCGCATTATAACGCAATTAGGACCGATCTTTTGCAAACAGGCACAGTAGAAAATATGGCGGAATCATCCAGTCCAGAAACGGAAATAGATGCCGCATTAACCGGTTTTGAATGGAGAGGCAAAAATCCCAGTTCTAATCCCTTATTTGGAGTTATTGGGGTAACTCACGACTTTGGAAAGACTGTTGGTTGGGAAATACTTCAGGGACGTGACTTTTCGAAAAATTTCCCATCGGATTCGGGGGCTGCGGGGTCGTTCATTTTGAACGAAGCGGCTGTAAAACTAATCGGCTTGAAAAATCCGGTCAGCGAAATCATAAAATTTAATGGAATAAGCCACACGATAATAGGCATAGTGAAAAACTTGATCATGGAATCACCCTATAGTCCCGCGAGTCCTACCATTTTCCTGGTCGATTATAAGTGGGCAAATATTATCACCGTCCACATAAGACCATCCGTGCCTGTACGTGAAGCTCTTGCCAATATCGAGACAGTATTTAAAAAATACGATCCCGCCAGCCCCTTTGAATATCGATTCGTTGACGAAGAATATGCCAAGAAATTCTCGGATGAGCAGCGCATCGGCAATTTAGCTACGGTATTTGCGGCTCTTGCGATCTTTATTTCCTGCTTAGGACTATTTGGACTGGCATCTTTTGTTGCAGAACAACGCACCAAGGAGATTGGAGTTCGTAAATTGTTAGGCGCATCGGTATTTAATATATGGAGGTTATTGACCAAGGAATTTGTAAGCTTGGTCTTTATTTCTTTACTAATAGCTATCCCCATCGCTTTTTATTTTATGCACAAATGGCTTCAACATTTTCAATATCGGGTTGAGTTCACTTGGTGGATTTTTGCAGCGGCTGGAATTGGAGCAATAGCTATTACTTTAATAACCGTGAGCTTTCAGTCAATCAAAGCTGCCCTGACGAATCCCGCGAGAGGATTGAGAACCGAATAATTCGGATTCAATCTAAAAGTTTGATCCCCTGATAGATCCCCATTTGCAATTCAAGATAAACCATGCGGCCAAAGATGATTATTATAGAAACCAAATGATCATTTTTGTCAAATTAAGGCAGCATAGGAATTGGGCTTGTATATCGCAGTCAATTCAACCAGTTTAGCCCGATCCAAAGATGATTTGATCCGAAAATACAGATCAACCATAGAATATCATTTAAAACGAACTATTAGCGAAAAAACAGGGTCAAAGATGTTAGAACTGGCTATTGTTACCGGATCAAGAATAATGTTGTGGAATAAAGCCCTTAGCTTCCAGGAAGGATCGCAAAGAGCGAAAGACGAATGGGCATAGTGGGAAAATCTATTGAAGGCAGTCGCTTTCGGTAAGACATTTTGATGCTCAAATCTGGATCTCGCTTATTTTGCTTTTTCTTTGCGTGGAATTTCTGCTGGGCCCAGGATAAAAAACGAATGCCATCATGAAAGGCGAATTCAAGCCTATATTTCTACTTCAATTTATTGTCCTTTTTTCATTAGGATGCAAAAATCCCGTTCATAATAAGGAAGAAGTAGAAAAAGCAATGCAAACCTACGATCAGCTTATTCTAAACATGGATGTAGATTCTATTTCCTATATGTACACCCCTGATGGGGATTTGGGAAATATTGCTCACGGGAGAGATTCGATCAGGAATTTGCTGGAAAAGTTTAAGCATTTCAAGGTATTGTCTCAGATCTCACGGTCGGATTCCGTTTTGATCGATCACGACACGGCAATTCAAGTAGGCATATATCATCAAACAACTATTGTTTCTGCTAATGATACGGAATCAGTAAACGGCACATTTAGGGTTAGATGGATATGGTCAAAGGAAACCGGCTGGCAAATCAAACATATGGAAACAGCTTCCGCCAAATGAATATGATGCTTTCACCATAGGGTAAATTTTACTTGCTGATTTTTAGGAACCAAACTCGCTTCTATGGCTTTCAGCAGGCAATTTATTGAGCAATGCAGTGTAGGATTTATTTCTGCTATTTAGTCTCTTTGTCGGATTTTCTAACGAGACATCAGGGTTTGAAGGCTTAATAGTTAATGAACAAAAGAAGGAAGCTCTGCAAATGAGAGGTGCTCATTTACTGTTTTTCTTTTCCGAACAATTGTTGAACTTTCTTAACGAGGATCAGCAGCGATTAGCTTTTAATCAGGCAATTAGCAATTAAGGTTTCAAGTGAAAATTAGAAGTAAGATTCAGGAGTATCTGTTATTCAATTAATTTGGCATTTGTCTTGCGATATAAGAATAGATTGCTTTTTACTTTTTAATGTCCTAATATGAACAAGATCCTTTCGCTTATTTTGCTTTTGCTAGTTGCATCCGGCGCCTTAGGTCAAGTTATTGGCATTGTAGATAAGAAAACGAAGGAATTTTCTGTCGCTGCCAATCAGAAAATGGATTACAGAGTATTTGGATTTCAATTTGCCAATATTACGACCCAAAAAATGATTTGCTTTTCTTCACATGATACTGATGTTAGGGCCAATTATAGTCGATGTCTGCTGGGATCTTATTACGATTCAGAAAAGATGAAATTGGGCGACAAAATTATTTACCTGGGCGGCATAGGAATATTTGGTAAAATGTATTTTATTTCTGGAAATGGCAAGAAAACGATTTTCTATCTGCCAAAATCAAGTTTCAAAATAAAGTGATTTATCTTAGAAAGTATTCCCAGCAAGATTAGCAAAATACGGCTTGATAATCTGCGGTAATCCTTTGTTGCCCCTTTAGAACCACTTATTCCTCGTTTTGCTGAATATTTGCAACTTTTAGGTGAAAATCCAATCGGTTAAGGTCAGTCTCTGGAGATACAATCACCAAATTGCTGTTGCTGCGAAGCTTTCTTCTATCTAGTCTAAATGCTTTGAAGCCTATGTAATTAGGCTTCAAATGACCGGTACAAAGGCGTGCTGATATATCGAAATCCAGAGTCAACAATTATGGTAGCCACTATTTTTCCTGGTCCCAATCTTTCGGCAATTTTAATTGAAGCAACAAGATTTGCTCCCGAAGAGGTTCCTGCAAAAATACCTTCTTCTTTGGCAAGCCGTCTTGCCATCGCCATAGCGTCCGATGACGAGACTGTCAATATTTCATCAACGAGCTTGGGTTGCCAGAGAGGAGGAACAAATCCAATACCGATTCCTTCAATTTGATGAGAGCCAGATGGTCTACCCGAAAGAACTGCTGATTCGTCAGGTTCAACGGCAAATACCTTTATTCCGGAATTATATTTGCGCAATACTTTCGTAGCACCGTGAATCGAATGAGCCGTGCCCACCGTGTGTACAAAAGCATCCACCTGCCCTTCTGTTTGTTGCCAGATTTCCTCTCCTAAAGGATAGTATCCTTCTTCTGCGTCTCGATTATTTAATTGGTCAGCCCACCAATGATTCTCTTGCTTACTAATTTTATGAGATGAGTCAATCATCTCTTTAATCAATTTCTCTGTAATTCTCCTGTTATCACTAATAACATCAGTTACCTGGGCCCCAAAAGCCTTCATGGCGGCCCTTTTTTCATTACTGAATGCGTCAGAAAATATTGCATGAAACCCGTATCCAAAAGAAGCGCAAACAAAAGCAAGAGAAATCCCAGTTGTACCGGCGGTATATTCAACAACAGTACTGCCTTTCCTAATATCGCCCCTATTTACCGCCGCCTTAATGACTGATTTCGCCATCCTGTCTTTCATGCTTCCCGTTGGATTAGTCCATTCGAGTTTTGCAACGATGCGGGCCGCATTTTTAGGAGTTACATTCCTTATTTCAACTAAGGGCGTATTTCCGATGGCATCGTTAATTGCCAATTTAGTGCTTGCCATATCAAAGCATCTACGTTTAATGCATTTTATTCGATTCAAAAGTAAATCAAATAAGAACAAAATCTGGTTTTGAACTTTTTTCCGACTTGGCAAAGACCTGCCGGTAAATGCCTACTGCGGAAGCCAACTAATTATGTATAGCTATAGTTTTCCCTCCCTTATGTGTTTATTCATCGTATCAAAAATCACGGTATGGGTGGTGACTTTGAACGATTCCGTAAACGTTTCGCAGGTCATTCATTAGTGCGTTTCTTCATCGAGCTTCCATTCCCATAGTATGTTGCAAAATATTCCTTTTTAGTTTTTATTGATTTTAAATATCAATGATTCCCTTTTACCAAGATTTTAATACTGCCACAGATCTCATTAACCATGGTTTAACTCCATTTAATACACGTTGATTTATATTTGCTGTCATTAGCATCGAGACCTTGTTGAAATAATTTTTTTAGACTTTTACAAAATATCAGCATACATTCTTCATGCCTGAAACACATTTCATAGAAAACTCAAATCGTGGCCATCTCTAAATATCCTGAAAATCAAAGTGAGCAAAGGTTCCATTGACCACAGATCAATTACATCCCAACTACAGTGATTTGCTTAATAAAATAAATCAATAGATAGAGTTTTGAGACATACATTTATTATATGCGCCAGTCTTATTGTATTGTTTGCAACAACAATCTCAGGCTGCAAGACTATTTATCCGGGAGAAGTTGGTTTCATTATCAAAAGAGGAATGATAAAACCAGGAATTTTAACTCAGGGTCGTTATCATTACAATCCTTTTGTATCAAAAATTTGCAAGTTTAATACTCGAATAGATGAGTTTTCTACAATTATGCGTCCGCCAACAAAAGAAGGTCTTGAAGTGACGGTGGATTTAACCGTTTTATATCATATCAAACCCGAAGCCGCTCCTTATATTTATACTAATGTTGGAATGGATTACGGCAAAAAAATTGTTGTGAACAATTTTATGGCAATTGTAAGGGAATATACAATGAAGTATACAGCGATAGAACTACTTAATGAAAGGGAGACTATCGAAAAAAATATTGAGGACAAACTTAAAGCGGATATTTCAACCTACGGAATTATTATGGATGATGTGCTGGTTAAAGATATTGACATGCCAACTGAAGTACTTCATGCAATAGAAAATAAGGCTAAAGCGGAACAAATTGCTCTACAGACTAAATTGGAATTACAAACAAAACGAGAACAGGAGGATTTTGATATTGAAACCAAGGAAAAAGAATTAAAATTTTCACTTGAAAAACAAAAGAATGACTCATTAATGATGCAGATTGATGCAAATGCAATTAAGAATTATCAAATTACTATAAATGAATCACTGACTGATAAATTATTAAAATTTAAAAGCATTGAAATAACAAAAGAGCTCGTGAAATCACCGAATGCCAAAATTATTATTACAGATGGAAAAACGATGATGTTGAATAATATTGGAGACAAATAAAATATGGGGTGTAATCAGAACCGTAAATTGGTCTAGGAAAAGAGAATTCATCCAGGAGATATTTTGCAAGAGGAATTTTTTGTTTCCCTTATTCATTATTGCTTATTATCTCGCAAATAATTCTGGGATTCTACAGACAAGGATATCAGAAATTATTAAAGGAAACAGGAGAATTACTGAAGAAACGAGCAAATGTAGACCCCTAATAGCCCAATTTGAAACTTTTTAGAATCGGATTTGGAAAAAACATCAATTTATAAAAGGAATCATTGATGAAATCTCTGAAGTAGTTGGGCTATAGGTTGATGGCAGCTATTTCCAGAACTTCCACCATGGTTGTGCGGTGCTATTTGAATTTTCCTGATGGATTTTCCAGTAACCCGGATCAAAGGGTTCATTGGTAAACTTCTCTGTCATTTTGTGCCCATAAACATAAACAGAATCCTCTGCTCCGTTTTTAAACCTTTTAATTACCCTTTGAATGGGCCAAATTATCCCGCCATCTGGAAACCTTAATTCTACATTCATTTCTACTTCTGGATCATCATCGTTCGTGACCCATGCACTCCCCGGCACAGTCTTTATAATTGTCTCCCCAACATATGAACCAATTGAAAACAGGATTGGGCCAAAACCATTAGCTAAACGCCCACCTTTTATCGGTTGTCCATTTTTTGCATATAAACTGATAAACTTGTCGATTTGTATAAAACTATGAATCGTGTAATCAAGATTTAAATTGTCTGACTTAAATGCTTTGACAATCCAGCCTGATTGGGTTTCTATGTCCTCTAGAAGTGTCGACATTCAATGAAGATATTTCAATGAAGAATTTAATATCTAACACTTTGCTAATTCATAATCATTAGAAAAATCATTTGGTTAACTAAAGATTGATAATCTCTCGCTTCTTTTTCCAAACTATTATAGTGCTGTGTAGCCGCAGTTCGAACTTTTCAACCTTTGATTTTTTAACAATTGTCGACTGCTTTTAATTTGAAATTCAATTGATTAAGTCTGACCCACGCCTCTCAAAGAACAATACCAAATAGGGTACCGTTCATTAAGAGCTTGCCGTTCGACCGAAAAAATGCTGCTTAATATTTAGCAATGCGTTTATTTCATCATTTGTTTACCGGAATAAAGCGGACTATTATTATTATTCGGAAAACTGAATAACAAAATGCCTTCTTTATTTTGTAAACTAGCTAAAGGCAATTTGTTGTTGCAAGAATTCATTGATGAACCAAGTCTCTCACCTGAATAGTTTTAGAAATTAATTACATTGCTCAATGCTTCAGGCCATTATGAATTTTATCCTTTTATTCTGTAAAGAAACAGTATACATCATTTTGAACTTAAATCGGCTCGATATAAAAGTAATTCGCCCCAGCCATTATTAACATATTCGCGCACCACTTCAAGATAATCTGCATAAGAATCTTCGCCGTTTGCTGCTTCATATCTTTCTTTAAAGGGTTTACGGAAGCCCGTCGCTCTTTCTTTAAGACCCTGTTTATATCTTGTAACTATTGTATACTGGGCAGGACCGGAAGAACTGGCTGTATAAATGGCAACGGATTCACCATCTGCCTGCCAGGTTTTTTTCATCTTTTTAATTAGGTCGTTTATTTTACTGCCCCATCCAATTTTAGGAAACCAATGAGTGATACTGATCTTATCAGAATAATCTGTTAGCGCCACTGTACTAAGTGAATCCTGGAAAACTGAATAACTGCTGGAGCCTTTTTCAGTAAGATAAATGGCGACATTCTTATTCCAGTCATTCATATGCTCTGTCCCTAGGTTTCCCCTGGCATCCAATTGTTCCCATGAATTAGGGCCTTCTGTAACATGGTAACCTCCAGCATCCGGGCCCGACTGTATTTCATAGACCCGCCATTTCCAGTCGCCGGAGTGATATTTTTGAGCATGGGCAGCCAAGGCCTTTTCAAATTCCTGCACTTTATCAACTTTGGGGAAGTAACGGTTGACGCTGACAACATTCTTTGTCTGGCTCATACCAACGAAAGGAAGAAATAACCATAGAGCAAGTAACTTTCTCATGTAGTAATAATTTAAAAATGAAAGGTTAGAATTGAAACGGAGGATAAGAAAGGTGAATATAGGGATAAATTATTATTTCAAAATAATAGTTCCTTGATTTTCGGATAGCTGAAGGTGATAGTTGTTTTCTGCTGGTAAAGCGAATCTCGAAGTTATAGTAGACTTATGGAGCCAGATATTCAATGATACACTTGTTGCTCAATATACCAAGACTGATTTAGTCAAGTTTATGAATGAGCTATTTACAATGGAAGCCTTAGTGGGAGAAGTTGACGCAACGGTAGATTTTTTTTCCAGCTTTTCCTGAAGAATCATTAGTAGTCCCGCCCAGAATCGAACTGGGATCAAAAGTTTAGGAAACTTCTATTCTATCCGTTGAACTACGGGACCTTGATTATACAGCTAATTGAACCTGTAAATGGCAAAAGTATGCCTTTGTTTCATTGGTTAAAGGAGGAGTCGTGATATCCTGTTTATTGGCTAAATTGAGGGTAAAACAATTCTCATATGAACAAGCTCGGTGTGCTAATACTAGCTAGTTGTATTGCTTCCACTCCCCTGGTTCTCCTGGCGCAAGGAAATTCAACCGCCCCCCATTTTAACCACACGACGATTTTTGTAGTAGACCTGCAGAAAAGCGCAGACTTTTATGCTAAAGTCATGGAATTGCAAATAATTCCGGAACCTTTTCATGACAACCGCCATGTATGGTTCAGAATGGGAGAGCATAGCCAGTTACACGTTGTTTCGGGGGCCAAAGAGATAATTCCGCACGATGTTAATATTCACCTGGCCTTCAGTGTCCCGAACCTCGACAAATTTATGGCGCATCTGGACGCCATGCAGGTAAAATATGGTAACTGGAACCAAAGCAGCAAGACTCCACAGATGCGACCGGATCAGGTCCGCCAAATCTACCTGCAGGATCCGGAAGGCTATTGGATAGAAATCAACGAAGACAAATTCTAAGGCCACTAAATCATCCTATTCAGCGACCGTCTCGTTTGCGGAGAGTATCTTTGCCCTCCTCAACCGCGGACTATGAAATTTTACAACCTTGTCATCAAGTATAGGCTATACCTGGGTTTGTTCCTGATCATTGTCGGTGCCGCAACCAATTTTTTCAGCGGCTTTTGGCCCGCCTTCCTGCCTTACCTGGCTGGTTTGATCCTGATATTTGGCCATTTTTTTTTCGGTCCTCTTCGTTTAATCCAAGAACACATGGAATCCGGAAACATGGAAGGAGCCGAAAAAGTGCTCAACTCCATCCAATTTCCAAATCTGCTCTATAAGCCGATCCGGTCTGTGTACTTTACGCTCAAAGGTAACCTGGCCATGATGAAGCAGGATTTTGCCGGCGCTGAAAAAAATATGAAAAAAGGCTTGGATTTGGGTATGCCCATGAAGGAAGCCGAGGGCGCCAGCTTGCTGCAGATGGGTATGCTGTCCATGCAGAAAAATGATCTGCGGCAGGCAGAGAGCTACATCCGGCAAGCTTTGCGAAAGGGATTGCCGGACAAAGAGAATCAGGCCGCAGCCTACCTGCAACTTTGTTCAATTATGATGACCAAGAGGGAATTTCGTGCTTCAAAAGAATATTTCCGCAAAGCGAAGGCGCTGAAACCAACGACCAAGCAGATCGTCGATCAAATCAAACAAATAGAGAAATACATTTCGCGGATTCCGGGATAGCTAAAGATTGTGTGTGGCCCGGATCATTTGTTTCAACAGCCGGAAGGATTGATCCCGCTTTTCCAGGAAGTCAAAAGAACCGTATTCGGCTACATTTTCGTAGCTGTTCAGATCCTTCTTATTCGAGAATAAAATAACGTAAATCTCCGGATTGAATTTTCGGATTTCCCGCATCGTGTCCAGCCCATTCAGATCTCCATCCAGATCGTAATCAAGTACAACGATACTGGGCTCCAGATGCAGATCTGCCAGGCAAGCTTCCCCCATAGTATAAAAGTGAATTTGTCCTCCAAGGGATTCCAATTCGCGGGCAATGAGTTGCTGGTACAATAGGTTATCCTCTACGATAAAAATCTTAGGATGTGCTAATGTGTTCATTTCGTTCGCTTAATTTCATAAGAAAACAGGAAAAGTATGCCGCAAAAACGGGAACGAATAGATTCTTGTAAATCAACGGTTTGCAAATACGCCTGGGGCTAAATGAATTCCCATCGCGGGATGGGATTGACAAGTTATGGGAATGAAATCATTGAATCTCAACTTCCAATTGGCCAATACATTGGTTAATGATTGATTCGATGCGCTTGATCCGGCCAGGCATCTCGTCCAGTGATTGAAGCTGTTTGGCGTCCGCTTCCACTTTGCGGATGTCCTCCCGGATAGAATTGATTCCCATGGAGTCCACGGTGGATTTGAGTTTATGTGCCATTTTCCGGACCTGGTCCCAGTTTTCTGTCTCCAGAGCGTTGACTAGTTCCTGAACATTAGGTGGAACGGTCTTTATGAACAGGACAACCATTTTACGCAGGAAACCCGGATCTCCCTCGGAAACAGACTGCACCATCGACAAGTCGTAGAGCTTAGTTTCCCCCTCCTCATTGCCGCGGGAATTACCGGGGATTTGTGCTGCAGACACAGCCGGAGATGCCTCCTTTCTTCCGGCCACTAGGTTGCGTAACACTACCTGAAAAAGCCTTTTTTCATCGAAGGGCTTGGATATATAATCATCCATTCCGGCGGCCAGGTACATTTCCCGGTCTCCGTTGAGGTTGTTTGCGGTGAAAGCCACTATGGGAACGTTTGCCTTCGATGCGTCAGGCAGCTGCCGGATCACACGGGTAGCTTCAACTCCATCCATTTCAGGCATTTGCACGTCCATGAGGATGAGATCAAATCGATCTCCCTGGATCAGCTGGAAAGCCAGTCGGCCATTAGCGGCAATAAAAACGATACAGCCCCAGGATTCGAGGATATGCCGGGCTAGGGCTTGATTCAGCTCCATGTCTTCGACGACTAGGATCCGCTTTCCCTTCAGACTAGTATTTTCATTTTGCTGGTCCTGCATGGGATACGGTTCACTTGTTCTTCAGTTCGCCATTTTGAATCATCCGGTAGATAGTGGATTTACCAACGTCGAGCTTTCGCGCCACGAGGAGCACATCATTAGTGTATTTGTCGAGATAATGCTGGATAATCTGTGTTTCGAATTCTTTCAGGGTGGTCTCCCGGTTGAATAAGTCGCTAATACTCGTAGAGGAGTTCAGCGTAATGTGCTCCGGCAAAATGGTTTCTTCGTCTGACATGACCACGGAGAGCTCCATGATCGACTTGAGTTCGCGAACATTGCCAGGATAGGTATATCCCAGCAGTTTCTGTTGGGATTCCGGGGAAATGGTCTTTTTGTTGAGCTTGTTTTCCTTACAGAAACCATCGGAAAAATTCTTGGCCAGGATAAGAATGTCGTTTCCCCTTTCGCGCAAAGGTGGCAATTGAATGGGCAATCCGATCAACCGGTAATACAGGTCTTCCCGGAAATTCTTGCTTTTCACTTCGTCCAGCAGATTCTTATGCGTTGCTACAATAATTCGTACGTTGATGGGGGTTACCCCGGTTCCGCCGATCCGGGTGATCTCTTTTTCCTGGAGGACCCGCAAGAGCTTAGCCTGGAGGTTGATATCCAATTCTCCTATTTCATCCAGGAACAGGGTACCCTTGTCCGCCTCTTCAAATTTTCCAATCCGGCGGGTGGCTGCACCCGTAAAAGCCCCTTTTTCATGCCCGAATAGCTCGCTCTCAATGAGGTCCTTGGGGATGGCAGCCACATTGACTGCGACAAAGGATTCTTTGTGTCTTTCGGAATTATAGTGGATGGCTTTGGCGACCATTTCCTTGCCAGAGCCGGTCTCTCCCGCTATCGATACCGTGATATTGGTTTTAGAAGCCTTTTCGATGAGGGCGAAGACCTTTTCGATCGATTCACTCTTGCCCAAGATCAACTGGGAGAAGTCATATTTCCGCCCTACTTGGGTTTTCAGGCTTTCCACCTCCTGTTTCAGGTTGCTGATCTCCCGGAGGTGCATTATTGTGTTCCACAGGCGCTCCTTCGTCTCATCGTCTTTGACGATGTAGTCAAACGCACCATTCTTAAGCAAATTGATCGCGGTGGCCACATCTTCCTGCCCCGAGATGATAATTACGCGTATATCCCCATTCTGTTCCTTGATTTTCTTAAGTACTTCAGAACCATCACAATCCGGCAAGGAATAGTCCAGGGTAACCACATCTGGCGTTTCGTGCAACTGGGAAAAAAAATCGCGGGGGGATTCAAAGCGCTTTACTTCGTATTCCGGATTAAGCGAGAGGTAATGCTCCAGCATGGAGCCGTACCAGGTATCGTCTTCAACTATAAAGATTTTGAAGGGTTTGTGGTCTTTCATGATTCGGATTGTACGGACTATAACGACAAAATATTCAATATAATATTCCAAGATTAAGAAAGTTTCCAATTTTTAGCTGCCCGGTTAGGAAGGATTTAAAGGGGACAGCAGGCCATACCGGCCGAACCAGCCGGCGCGCCCATTAGGCTTATCTTTGAAAACGTCAGCCCCTGCCGGGCTGCATCCTGGAAGAATGAACAAGAATTACCACGCCGACCAATTTCTTTCGATTTACGAAAGCCTGAACGCCGAGCAAAAAAGGGCGGTCGATACCCTCGAGGGGCCCGTAATGGTGGTCGCCGGGCCGGGAACCGGCAAAACCCAGATTTTAGGCGCCCGGATCGGAAAGATCCTGCTGGAAACCGATACCCTGCCCCAGCACATCCTTTGCTTAACCTATACAGAAGCAGGCGTGGTGGCTATGCGCAAACGGCTTACCGGCATGATCGGCCCGGATGCGTATAAGGTCAATATTCACACGTTCCACGCCTTTTGCCATACGGTTATCCAGGAGAACCTTCATTTATTTGAAAAGAATACCCTGGAGCCGATATCCGAACTGGAGCGGATTGAACTCTACCGCGAACTCATAAACAAATTTCCCAACCATCATCCCTTAAAACGATTCCGGGGAGATGTCTACACAGATCTCCTTCGTCTCCAGAACCTGTTCAGCGACATGAAAAGGGAAGGATGGAGCCCCGGGTTCATTACCGAACGGATCGACCGGTATCTGGAGGACCTGCCTAATCGACCCGAATACCGATATAAGAAAAAGACCGGCGAATTCAAAGTTGGAGACCTGAGAACTCAGAAACTGCAAGAGGAAACAGAGAAAATGGAAAAGCTCCGGGCTGCCGTTGGAGAATTCGATCGGCTCCAAGACCTGATGCGTGCCCGGGACCGCTACGACTTCGACGATATGATTACCTGGGTGGTCCGGGCATTCCAGGAGAACGAGCCCCTGCTCCGGAACTACCAGGAGCGCTTTCTGTACATATTGGTGGACGAATTTCAGGACACGAGCGGCATCCAGAACCGCCTCATTGAATTGCTCATCAATTATTGGGATAAGCCGAACATATTTGTGGTGGGGGATGACGACCAAAGCATTTTCCGGTTCCAGGGAGCAAACTTCGCTAACCTATTGCATTTCAATGATCAATATCGTTCCGATATATTAACGGTTGTGCTTAGCCGCAATTACCGCTCCACCCAGGCCATTTTGGATTCGGCAAAACATCTGATCGGCCGCAACCAGGAAAGGTTGATCCTGCGGATGCCGGGTTTGAGTAAGGACTTGAAAGCGGAACGGTTTCCAGCAGAATTCCGGTGTCATCCGCCAATGGTCCTGGAATATGACACCCAACGGCAGGAAATGGCGGGAATCAGCTTTCGTATCCTGCAGCTGCTGGAAGAAGGCGTCCCGCCGGGCCGTATTGCCGTCATCTACAAGGAGAACAGATACGGAGAAGAACTGATCCATTATTGCAAACTTCAGCAGATTCCCATTTATGCCCGGCGGAGCGTGAATATTCTGACGCTGCCCCTGGTCAAAAAGATTATCCTCTTACTCACCTATCTCGCTGGAGAGCAGGAGATTCCGTTCAGCGGCAGTGAAATGCTGTTTGAGATCTTGCACTTTGACTCCTTTCATATACCTGCGCTGGAAATAGCCCGCCTCGTAGTGGAAGTAGCGGAACGCGAATTCACAGAAAATAAGACTTCACTGCGTGAGCTGCTGTATCAGAAATCCATGGCACCGCCCCAGGACTTGTTTTCCCCAGGCCTCCGCAAGGAACTTCGCATGGCCTGCCAGATCCTCGAGTCCTTAATCTCGGAGGTACATAATCTCACTCTCCAAGGGCTTTTCGAGCGCTGTATCCGGGAATCCGGGATACTATCCGGAATCATGGAAAGTCCGGACAAATTGGTGCAAATGGAGATATTGACCGCTTTATTCGAATTCATCAAAGAGGAAACGCGTCGCCAGCCGTTCCTCAGCTTGCAGGACTTTGTCAGCCGGATCGGACTGATGAAGGAGGAAGGGATCCCATTGCCGCTGAATCAGGTATCCGGATCGGAGAACGGCGTGAATCTGCTAACCGCCCATGGGTCGAAGGGGTTGGAATTTGAATGGGTTTTCATTGCCGGCTGCAATGCGGACCTATGGGAAAAAAAGCGCAACCCTTCCCGCGAATTCAACATGCCGGACAACCTGATCATCGAAGGCAGTTCCAGCGAAGAAGGAGCCAAACAAGACGAAGAACTGCGCAGACTCTTTTATGTGGCGATGACCCGGGCAGAGCAGCACCTGATGATTTCCTATTGCCGGTTCACCGAACAAGCCAAACTCCTCGAACCTTCCCAATTTGTGGCAGAGGTCTTGGAGGGATTGAACCTTCCCGTGGAGAAAGTATTTCTGAATCCCGATGAGCTAACGCGCTTTCGGGCCGTTTTGTTTACCGAGGAGCCGCCGGAAATGGAAAAAGTGGAAGAGGAATTCGTCAGCCGCTTGCTGGACCGATTCGTGCTGAGCGTTACCGCATTGAACAATTATTTGAATTGCCCCTTGGAGTTTTATTACCGCAACCTGCTTCGCATCCCTTCCCCAAAAAACGAAGCCATGGAATTTGGCTCGGCGGTTCACTTTGCCCTGGAACAATTATTCCGGAAAATGCAAAAGAACCAGGACCAGTTTCCCGCCAAGGAAGTCCTCCTGGAAGATTTCGACCTCCATATGCATCGTCACCGGGAAAGCTTCACTCGCGAACAATTTGAACGAAGGCTGGCCTACGGCCATCGGGTTCTTCCGGCATATTATGATAACTACGTAAACAACTGGAATCGGATTGTGGTGATTGAACGCAACATTCGAAATGTGGTGCTAGCCGGTGTTCCATTGAAAGGGAAACTGGACAAGCTCGAGTTTACCGGAAAATCCGTCAATATTGTGGACTATAAAACGGGGGATCCGGATAATGCCGCATTAAAGATCAAGCAGCCGGGAGCCTCAAGACCAAACGGGGGAGATTACTGGAGGCAGGCAGTTTTCTACAAAATCTTAATCGATCAGTATGATCGGGACTGGCAGGCCATCAGTACGGAATTTGATTTCATCGAGCCGGACAAGAAAAAGGCTTATCGAAAGATGCGCCTCATCATTTCCCCGGAAGACATAAGTACCGTAACTCGTCAAATCACTGATACCTGGCAAAAAATCCAACAGCATGATTTTTATACCGGATGTGGCAAAGCGGATTGCGATTGGTGCAATTTTGTAAAGACCAACCGCCTGACGGCAACCGAGCCTCATTTTGATGAAGAAGAAGCCTAACCCGAATTCCTTAACATAAACCTAAATCCTCCGGAATCCGATCCGGGAAAACTAAGTTTGCAGTTCCGCTTGGCGGATGCCATGAAGAAAGCACTATTTATTCTCCTGCTTGTTGGTGCGCTCGCCAAAGCGACGCTGCTTACCTCCGGATGCGCCAGCATAATCCCGCCGTCCGGGGGCCCCAGGGATTCCTTGCCGCCGGTCCTCGTAATGGCGAGGCCCCCGGATCTTTCCAGAAATTTCAGTTCGCAAAAAATCGTATTCACCTTTGACGAATATATTCAGCTCAAAGATGTCAATTCCAGCCTCATCGTTTCTCCGGTCCCGAAAACGCTGCCAGAAGTTGAATCGAAGCTCAAGACGCTTACGGTGACCTTGAAAGATACCTTGCGGCCTTTCACTACCTACGTATTGGATTTCGGCAAGGCGATCCGCGACATCAACGAAGGCAACATCCTCAAAAATTTCCGATACGTATTTTCCACCGGCCCTTACATCGACTCTATGGAACTTTCAGGAACGGTCATAATGGCCAGTACGGGCAAGCCGGACAGTACCCTCATGGCCTTGCTTTACAAACACCTGGACGATTCTGCCGTTTACAACGAACGGCCCCGCTACGTGGCCCGTCTGGATAGCAGCGGTCATTTTTTATTCCGAAATATCACCCCTGGGTCCTATGCCATCTACGCACTGAAAGATGAAAGCGGAACCTATCGGTATACTTCCAAGACCATGCCCTTCGCATTCCTGGACAGTCCGATCCTGGTGCTTAGCCGCAATGCTCCGGTTTCTCTATACGCCTATTCCGATACGGCGGGATCGGCTCCGGTGAGAAAAAGCAGCACGACTCCGGCGCCCGCCAAGCGAAAAAAAGAAGATGAAACGAATAAACGGCTGAGTTTCTCGGTCAACATAAGCAGTGGCCAGTTCGGTCTCCTGGACACTATGTTGTTCCAGTTCCCTGTACCTCTGAAATCCTTCGATACGAGCCAGATCCAGTTAGTGGACGACCAATTCCAAAAAGTGCGCAATGCGCATTTCCTGGAAGACAGCACAAAGAAAAAAGTGTGGCTTTATAATTCCTGGACTGCGGATACCAGGTATCATATTGTCGCCGCCAAGGAATTCGCGGAAGATACATCGGGCAGGAGATTGCTGAAGCCGGATACCTTGACTTTTCATACCAAAAGGGAAAGCGAATATGGTAGTCTGCTCTTGCATTTCCGAAATATGGACCTTTCGCTTAATCCTGTGTTGCTGTTTGTACAAAAAGACGTGATCAAGAAGACCCATATCGTCCGGGGCAAGGAGGTCAAGTATCGCTTGTTTGAACCCGGCCAATATGAATTGAGGGTATTATATGACCGAAACAAAAACGGCGTCTGGGACCCCGGAGACTTCTGGACTCACAAACAACCCGAACTGGTCAAGCCTGTTTCGCATAAACCGATCAATATTAAGGCAAACTGGGACAATGAATACGATATTTCCCTCTGACCCGGGCTCAAAAAGCCAGGGCCATTGACCCTTTTTCCCCGCCCCCGGCTTACCTTTGCCTTATGCAATTTTCTTCCACTTTACTCGAAAATGCAGTGAATGAATTTGCCCGACTTCCCGGCATCGGGAAAAAGACCGCCCTCCGTCTGGTACTGCATTTGCTCAAACAGGAAGCCGCTCAGGTTCAAGGATTTGGAGAGACCATTACCCGCATGCGCCAGGAGATCAAGTTCTGCCAGCGATGTTTTAATATTGCGGATGCCGATATCTGCTCCATTTGCTCCAATTCATTGCGCCGCCAGGACATGATCTGCGTAGTGGAAAACATCCGGGATGTCATCGCCATCGAAAGCACCCAACAATACAATGGCACCTACCATATCCTGGGAGGAGTCATTTCGCCGCTGGACGGGTTAGGGCCGGAACAATTGCATATCGAGCCTTTGCTTAACCGCATTCTTAAAGAAGATATCCAGGAGCTGATCTTTGCCCTCAATCCAACGATTCAGGGGGATACCACCATTTACTACATCCAAAAAAAGCTCCCCTCCTCCTCCCTTCGCGTAACGACCATTGCCCGGGGCATTGCTTTCGGCGGCGAGTTGGAATATGCCGACGAGATGACCCTGGCAAAATCGATCAGCAACCGCCTGCCGGTGGAAAGCTATGTTGCCCATAAATAGGGGGTCTTTTATTTTCCAGCAAAACGATGTATATTTGCCCCAGTCCATACAGGCAGATTTGTTTATTGTTCGGCCTGTTTTTGTCCCGGTAAGGGAAAAACTGAACTAATAAACGATTGAAATAACGCTTCTCTCCACTTCCTTCCGGTTATTTCCTCGTTAGTCCTTTCAGTTTACCACCTTGATCCGGCTTGATGCCTAAGCCTCAACATTTGCTCAGCCTGGAGGCTCTAGCAAGCAGCCCAGCATCGGACGGCCTGGGACGCCGTCGCGAGCAGTAGATAAAAAATCCCACCCGGCCCGGGAAGGGTAAAGCCATGCAGAAATCCATACTAGAATGCCTGAAGGAACGGATCCTGGTCATTGATGGGGCCATGGGCACCATGATACAGCGTCATAAATTCGCCGAAGCCGACTACCGGGGCGAGCGGTTCAAGGACTGGCCCGTGGATCTTAAAGGCAATAACGACCTACTCAGCCTGACCCGACCGGATATCATCCAATCCATCCATTTTCAGTACCTGGAAGCCGGCGCTGACATTATTGAGACCAATACCTTCAATTCCCAACGGGTTTCGCTGGCTGATTACCGCATGCAGGAACTGGCCTACGAGTTCAATGTGGCCGCGGCGCACTGCGCCCGCCATGCCTTGGACGAGTTTGAGGCGAGCGGCAGGAACTCAGCCGGTAAACCGCGCTTTATCGCGGGCGCGATCGGCCCCATGAATAAGACGCTTTCCCTCTCGCCTGATGTCAACAATCCCGGATTTCGCGCCATTTATTTCGATGAGGTCGCCGATGCCTATGGAGAGCAGATCCGTGGTCTGGTGGATGGAGGCGTTGATTTGCTCCTGATCGAAACTATATTCGATACTCTGAATGCCAAGGCTGCCGTGTATGCTATCCAAAGGTATTTCCGGGAAAATCACCGGAAGGAATTGCCCATAATGATCAGCGGAACGATCACAGACGCCAGCGGTCGCACCTTGAGCGGGCAGACCCTCGAGGCGTTTTATACTTCGCTGATCCATGCCCGACCGATCAGCGTCGGACTGAACTGCGCTTTGGGCGCTGCTCAAATGAGACCCCATATTGAAGAATTGGCGCAAATCGCTCGTTGTTACACGTCGGCTTATCCCAATGCCGGTTTGCCCAATGCGATGGGCGAATACGATGAGACTCCGGAAGAAACGGCCCATTTCATTGAATCCTGGGCCCGGGAAGGTTTTGTCAATATTGTGGGTGGATGCTGTGGCACTACGCCCGATCATATCCGGCATATTGCGGAAAGCGTGAAGGTCTGGGCGCCTAGGCCTCTTCCCGCCCTGGAATCCGTATCCTGAAAACCCAAATAACACTAACCCCTTTACCAAACGATGAGCGATCAAATCCGCATCAAGCCCTACCTGCGACTTGCCGGTCTCGAGCCCTTGGTCATCAGACCCGAGACCAATTTTGTCAATATCGGCGAGCGGACTAACATCACCGGATCTAAAAAATTCGCCCGGCTGATCCGGGAAAGCCGTTACGAGGAAGCCCTCGCAGTCGCCAGGCAGCAGGTGGAAAGTGGAGCGCAGATCCTCGATGTCAATATGGACGATGCACTCCTGGATGGAGAAAAGGCCATGACTGAATTTTTGAACATGGTTCAGAGCGAGCCCGATATCGCCCGCATTCCGATCATGATCGATTCCTCGAAATTCTCCATAATCCAGGCTGGCCTCAAATGCGTTCAGGGAAAATGTATTGTAAACTCGATTTCCCTTAAAGAAGGCGTGGACAAGTTTATCGAGCAGGCGATCATTTGCCGGAGCTTTGGCGCTGCCGTCATTGTCATGGCCTTCGATGAGCAGGGGCAAGCGGATACCCGGGAGCGGAAGATCAAGATTTCCGAGCGGGCGTACCATCTGCTGACGGAACAGGTAGGTTTCGATCCCTATGACATCATTTTCGATCTGAACATCTTCGCCATCGCCACGGGCATGGAAGAACACAACAATTACGCGGTGGATTTCATTGAGGCCATCCGAACCTTAAAGAAAAAGTATCCCCTGATCAAGATCAGCGGCGGCGTCAGCAATCTTTCCTTCTCTTTCCGCGGCAATGAACCCGTGCGGGAGGCCATGCATGCGGTATTTCTATATCATGCCATACGGGCTGGTATGGATATGGGGATCGTTAACTCTGGACAGCTGGTGGTGTATGACCAAATTGACCCGGAGTTGAAGGAGCTTTGCGAAGACGTGATCCTCAACCGGAACAATGATCATAATGAGGCCACGGAAAAATTAATCCGCTTCGCCGAAACCGTGAAGTCAGAGGGTAAGCAGGAAAAGAAAGATGAGGCGTGGAGATCGGGCTCGGTGGAGGAAAGGCTCAAGCATGCATTGGTCAATGGGATTACCGACTATATCGAATCCGATACCGAGGAAGCGCGTCAGGGTTATCCTAAACCCCTGGAGGTGATCGAGGGGCCTTTGATGGCCGGCATGAACGTCGTGGGGGACCTGTTCGGGGCCGGAAAGATGTTCCTTCCTCAAGTCGTTAAGAGCGCCCGAGTAATGAAGAAATCCGTAGCCGTGCTGACTCCCTACATTGAAGCGGAAAAAGAATTGCTTCGCGAGGCCCGGGAAAAAGAGGGATTGGGCCAGGAATCCGGAAAGGGTGCGGCCAGGATACTATTGGCGACCGTTAAAGGCGATGTTCACGACATAGGGAAAAACATCGTCGGCGTGGTGCTGGGATGCAACGGCTATGAAATCATGGATCTGGGAGTCATGGTCCCCGCCGACAAGATTCTGGATACGGCCGAGCGGGAAAAAATTGACATCATCGGACTCAGCGGTCTGATCACGCCCTCATTGGACGAAATGGTTCATGTGGCCCGGGAAATGACCCGTCGCGGCATGAAACAGCCTTTGTTGATCGGCGGAGCCACTACTTCCCGGATGCACACTTCGGTCCGAATCGCCCCGGAATACGAACCGGGTGTCGTTCATGTGGCCGATGCATCGCGAAGCGTTACCGTAACCGGAACCTTGCTCAACCCGGAAAAGAAACCCGAATTCCTCCAACAGATACGCAAGGAATACCAAAAGCTAAAAGCAGATTTCAGCAGCAAAAAGAAAGTCAAAGAATACCTGACCTATGAGGCGGCGGTGCGGAATAAATGCCCAATCCGCTGGCAAGATTTTGAGCCAGTAAGGCCCAGCTTCACAGGCCATCGAATCCTGGCCGACTACGACCTTTCCGAAATCGCGGAATATATTGATTGGGGACCATTTTTTATTGCCTGGGAAATGCACGGCAAGTTTCCGCAGATATTATCTGACGAAAAGATCGGCAAGGAAGCCAGCAGGCTTTTTGCCGATGCTAAACAATTGCTCGTCCAGCTCATCGCCGAAAAATGGCTCCAGGCCCGGGCCACGGTAGGCTTTTGGCCGGCTTCTTCCAACGGCCGGGATACGGTCCTTGTGGAACCGTCAAATTCTGGCGAAGTGCCCTTGGAATTCCTCCGGCAGCAATTGAAAAAGGTTGCCGGGCAGCCCAATATTTCCTTGGCAGATTTCATTGTTCCGGAATCGGAGATCCGGGAAGGAAGGCAGGATCATATCGGCGCATTTACCGTAACGATGCAGGGAATAGAGCCCCATATCCGGCGATTCGAACAACAGCATGATGACTACAATAAAATAATGCTTCAGGCGCTTGCCGACCGTCTGGCGGAAGCTTTTGCTGAATTGCTTCACCACCGGGTCCGGAAGGAATGGTGGGCTTACAGCCGCGATGAGAAGTTGTCACGTGACGAGTTGATCCAGGAAGCTTATTCGGGCATACGGCCTGCACCGGGATATCCGGCCTGCCCTGATCACACGGAAAAGATCAAATTGTTCGGGCTCCTCGGCGGCCAAGAGAGCACCGGCATCTGCCTGACCGAATCGCTGGCCATGTTCCCGGCCTCTTCGGTTAGCGGCTGGTATTTTGCCCATCCGGAAAGTCGTTATTTCGGAGTCGGAAAAATAGAAAAGGATCAGGTTGCCGATTATGCGCTGCGCAAGAAAATGCCCCTGGAAGAGGTGGAAAAGTGGCTTCGACCCGTTTTGGAATATGATGATTGATTGGTAATTTCGCTACCGTTTACGAGGAATTATCCGGATCCTGTGAATGAAACAACCAACAAAGATGCTGAAACCTGCGGCCGCTGGAACATTTCCACTTATATTTCTGCTCCTGGTCCTGCCCTTGCTTTCTACAGCCCAGGAAAAACCATTGAAGAAAAAACACGAATGGTACCTTTCCTGGGGGTATAATACGGAATGGTATACGCACAGTAAGCTATTTGTTTCTCAGCCTTCCCTGGGAAATGGCTATTATTTCGACCACGTGGTGGCCCATGACCACGAAGGCTGGAACGATGGGATCTTTAACAAGGCCATCAGCATACCGCAATACAATTACCGGTTGGGTTATGTATTCGACGAGGATAATGGATTGGGCCTGGAAATAAACTTTGATCACACCAAATATATATTTGCGGATCAAGACGTGCGGTTAATAGGCTCGCTGAACAAATTGCGGGTAGATACTACGATTGCCTTCAATCAGGCCAACGGGTTTTACTACTACCTGAACAACGGCGCCAACTTTTTACTGATCAACCTCGTCCGGCGCTGGCATCTGATGGGCCGCCCGACCGGCAAGATCCGGCTGGACCTCCTGGGCAAGGCCGGACTGGGACCCGTCATTCCTCACGTCCAGAATAGCTTGTTCGGAAAGGCCAACGAACCGCATTTCCAATTGGGCGGATGGAATACCGGCGTTGAAGGGGCGCTGCGGATGACTCTTTTCACTTATGCGTACCTGGAATACGCAAACAAGCTGGACTATGCCCGATATTCCGGCCTGCAGATATATGAGGGAACTGCCCGCCAAGCATTTGCCACCTACGAAATGATCTTGAGCCTTGGGCTTCGGATTCCCTGAGAGATTCATATCAAGAGTTTGCAAGATCAATACCAGGCGATATGAATTCATTCAATTAGTGTGTCCGGCAGATAGGTGCTCAATAATATCCCAGTCATTCAAGGAATCAAATCCTTTCCGATTATGTCGCAGGCTGATCCGCCAGATTTAATGAATTGCATATTTGTTTGATGGAATTAGCTTAAAAGATCATAACCGTTTAGCAAAGCGCCATTGCTTTTTGGTAAAAATGGGAACTTACTTGCTTTTATTGCTTCATGAGGATCATTCTTCTGGTAGCGGCATATTGTCCATCAATGACTAAAGAATAATTATACACCCCGGAAGAGAATATTGACGTGTCGATGGTTTTTACATTCCTGCCTGTGCCAGCAACGTTAAAAGATTCCAGGATTCTTCCTGAATTGTCAATAATTACAAGCTGCGCTGAACCAATTCCCTGAGGCAAATTATAGCCTATCGTTGTAGTATTCGATGAGGGATTGGGGACATTTTGTTCCAGAAAGGCACCCATGACAGAGGAATTGCCATTCGACTTTTGTGAAAGTATAAGGCTTCTGAGTTCATTGATTTGTGTTTGTAATGAATCAATCTCTGAATCCTTCTGATCATTCATATTCGAAAGCTCTTGAACAGCCTTTACGAGAGGTGCCACAAAATTGTCATATCGCAAACCATACAGATCATTGTCATTTTTTGGCTTATCCACGCCACTGAATTCGAAATTCAACTTTTTAGCGGCGGCCTCCACCTCCTGCGCAATAAAGCCATTGTACACAATTTGACTCGCATTGTCTGCTTCTTTGTCCAAATATTCACTTGGGTTCTCTTTTCCAAGCACTTGATTCCGCCCTTTTTTGTAGTATGCAGTTAGGCTTTTGATGTCGAAAGTGTAGGAAACCGGCCTAAGGCTATTTATGAATTTCAGACCTTCGACATTTTCCTTTACATTTTTTTTATATCTACCATCTGAAAGGGTTGTCCACCCCACTTGGCCGCCTATTGAGGTAACTAAGTTATTACCCACCCGTACCTGATTGGATGCCGTCGCGACAGCATAATAACCCAGAACGAGGCAATTACTTAGGTTGGAATATTGCGTGTATGAGTAATAACCCATAGTTGTATTGTAATTCCCCGTAGCACTTGCACTTGAGCTACTCCCAATTGAAGTATTACCTGATCCGGTCGTATTACCAAATCCGGCGCCGGTTCCAATGGCTGTATTATCCGTTCCCGTGGTATTATCTTGAAGAGCAGCATGACCCGTCGCTGTATTATTTCCACCCGTGGTATTATAATAGAGAGCGTTGTAACCAATCGCACAGTTGAAGGAAGCGCTTGTTGTGTTATTGATGGTATATAGGGCGTTTTGTCCAAATGCCGTATTTTCTTCGGGAGACGCATTGGAATTTCCTGCGTTAATTCCAAAATAAAAATTCCCGTAAGTAAGGAGCCCGGTACGTGGAGTTAGAAGGAGCGGCGATCCATTTAGATATAAAGAACTTCCGAAATAGATATTTCTCCATCCCAAACTGCTACTGCCCAGATCCAGCGAATTGTTTGAGCTAGGCAAAAGGGCTTGGTTAACTGATGTGGGAGAGGTAAGATTGGATAAAGTCTGGTTGGCTTGCGCATTCGTTTCCAGGTGACTCAGGCAAATGAATGCCGAAACAATCGCAGTGTAACATTTTGGTTTCATGATTGAAAAGATTTTAATCAACCCATTAATTAATTAACTGCTTGAGAGTTTGACCTAAGGAGAATAGGGTGCCATCCAATCCATTGGACTATAGATCGTCTTTGCGCTTTACTGCAGAAAATGCGAAGACCCTTAATATAGAGCTTATTTTATGCTATGACAAAAAAATTCCCCCGATCTAGAAGGATATGCTTAGGTCTATATAATAGATTTCATCTATTTTTTCTCAAAATGTTAACAACTTGATTATTTGAATTGGCTAATTCGGTAAAGTAGAGGCCTTTCTAGATAATTTGGAACGTACCGGCGGCAAATAATGGAACGATACGAATCATACAAAAGCAATTCTTGTGCAGGTCGGTCTGAATGGATATTTTTGGAACAAGTTTGGCTAGCATTGATGAATGATATCTGGTCATTGGTCACCTTTTTCAAAGAAAAATCTACCTGCGGGAAAGTGTCGCAACTAATCGATTAATGGGAATCATCAAGAAATTCAACGCTTTTCCATCAACCACCACAATCTCCTCCGGGGTTTGACCTGGTAATTGCTCATCAGGAAACTCCGGATATGGTCCATGGCTTCTGCCTGATCGTCCGTAAGCAGCACCAAGGACAAATCTTTCTCGGAAATCGTGCCGCGTGAAGCCATGGATTCTAGCCAATGCCATAGCTCCTGGTAATATTCTTTGCCAAAGAGTACGATCGGAAATTGGGTAAGAATCTTTGTCTGGGTCAACGTTACGGTCTCGAAAAATTCATCCGTTGTCCCGAAGCCTCCGGGCATTATGATGAATGCGTACGAATATTTTATCAACATGACCTTGCGGACAAAGAAGTGTTCAAAGGTGATCGAAGTCTGCACATAGGGGTTGGGCTTTTGCTCAAAGGGGAGTTTGATGTTGCAGCCGACGGAACCGCCTCCCGATTCGAAAGCTCCGCGGTTTGCGGCCTCCATGATTCCAGGCCCTCCTCCCGTCATCGTAGTCATGCCCATTGCCGCGATACGTCTTCCAAATTCCATGGCCAATTCATAATAAGGATTTCCCTTGCTGAACCGGGCGGAGCCGAAGACCGTAATGCAGGGCCCGACGAAATGCAGCGTCCGGAATCCTTTGATGAACTCCAGCAGGACCCGCCAGGCAAAAACAAACTCATAGCCCCGGCTCTTGGGCCCTTCCAGGTATATGGATTCCTCCGCGGGGATAATCCGGTCTGAATTTTCCATGTTCGCTTGATGAAATGAAGGCAAGTAGTAAATTGCGTTACGAATTTACCATAAAGCTTCATGCCAGCCCTTCGCATCATCAGTTACAACGTAAATGGAATTCGCGCGGCGATCAAAAAAGGCCTTCTGGATTGGTTGAAAACGGATCCCGCCGACATCATATGCGTGCAGGAAACCAAAGCCGCAAAAGAGGATGTCGCTCACGAAGAGCTTAGGGCGATGGGCTTTCATGATTTTTGGTTTTCCGCTCAAAAAAAGGGCTATAGTGGCGTCGCCGTATTTACCAAAGTCAAGCCGGATCACGTGGAATACGGAACGGGACATAAAGTAAGCGACGACGAAGGGCGGGTGATTCAGCTGGATTTCGGCAAGATCCGCCTGATTAATGCTTATTTTCCTTCCGGCACTTCCGGATCCGAACGCCAGGATTTCAAATATGCGTGGCTGAATGAGTTTCAGACCTACCTAAACCAGCTCAAACTGAAATATCCCCGGTTGCTCCTGGCTGGCGATTACAATATAGCTCATAAGGAAGTGGACATCCACGATCCGAAAGGAAACAAGAACAGCTCGGGTTTTCTGCCGGAAGAGCGGGCCTGGATGGACAAATTCTTTTCGTCAGGCTGGATAGATAGCTTCCGTCATTTCCATCCGGAGGCCCATCGCTACAGCTGGTGGAGTCAGCGATTTCCAACCGTGCGACAGCAAAACAAAGGGTGGCGGATCGACTATATCAACGCCACCGAAATCCTGCGCAAGGAGATCCTGGATGCAGAAATTTTTCCAGATGTAAAACACAGCGATCATTGCCCAGTATACATCAAGGTGAAGCAATAGCGCGCGTCTCCAAATTCCGCTTGTCACATTCAATGACCTGTTGGTAAAGAAAACATCCGCAAAAATCCGAAGATTCAAAAATCCTAGAGACAACGGCGTGTCGGGATCTTTAGAGCAAGGAACTCCGGGTACAGGATATAACCTGTGCTGGTTAAGGTTTGCAGCTCGTGGTTGAGAAAAGTCAATGCTTGCTCGCATGGCGGATTCCTCCAAAGGCCTTGTCCCACGTGGTTTAGCGGGCGTGACCGGTTGTCAATAAATTTTTGCCGCAAGCAAAAAGCCGGTATATTTGTTGTCCGTTAAATTAAAATTTACACTATGAACAAAGCTGAATTAATTGCGAAAGTTGCCGACGATGCTGCCATTACGAAAACTCAGGCGAATTCTGCCCTGGATTCATTTGTGGAAGCGGTGACCAAGACCCTGAAAGGCGGAGGTAAAGTTACCCTGGTAGGATTCGGGACCTTTTCTGTATCCAAGAGAGCCGCTCGCAATGGCCGAAATCCCCAGACTGGAGCCGTGATCAAGATCAAAGCAAAGAAAGTTGCCAAATTTAAAGCAGGTAAGGAGTTGTCTGCCAAATTATAGTGGTGCAGCGCTTAAGGATTCAAGGCTCCGATACTTCGACTCCCTTTTCAGTACCGGAGCTTTTTTTTGAGGCTGACTCCATACGATACACATAACGAGATACTTAAACAATATGGGCAGAGGCGATAAAAAAACGCGGAAAGGAAAAATCTTCAAGGGATCTTTTGGAAAGAGCAGGCTCGCCAAACCGAAAAAGAAAAAGGTCGCAACCAAGCTTTACTGATTTAATCCCCTATGGCTGCGATTCATGGTGCCAATCGTTCCAGGATCCAGGAGCCATTCTCGTCCAGACTGTATTGCAGGCGGTCATGCAGGCGATTGGGCCTGCCTTGCCAAAACTCCACCGTGATCGGCCTCACCCGGTATCCTCCCCAATGCGGAGGGCGGGTTATTTCCTTGCCGCGAAATTTCTCCCGGAACTCGGTTTCCCGGGTATCCAGCCAGTCCCTGCCCGGAATCGCCTGGCTTTGTGGCGATGCCCAGGCTGCAATCCGGCTGCCTTCCGGCCTGCTCCTGAAATATTCATTGTTCTCCTCTGCGGTGAGCTTGCCGGAAATCCCGGTAATGCGCACTTGACGTTCTAATTCCTTCCAGAAGAAAACCAGGCAAGCCCTCGGGTTCTCGGTCAGTTGCTTTCCTTTGAAACTGTCGTAGTTGCTGTAAAATACGAATCCTTGCTGGTCGAATCCCTTTAGGAGTACGATCCGTGCCGCTGGTATTCCATCGCTGGACGCAGTCGCCAGAGTCATGGCGTTCGCTTCATCCACTCCGCTGGTTTCGGCCTCCTTCCACCAAATACCGAATTGCGCGAAAGGGTCTGTCGCTACCTGGTCTTCGGTCAGCTTCTTCAGCTTATACTCCTTGCGTATATCGGGTATGCCCGGCATAGGCTTTGGTTAAGGAGTAAAAATAGGGAAAAGCCATTATCCCCGGATAAGAGACCCAATAGCTAAAGAGGAAGAAGAGAAAGAGGTCAGGCCTGACCGAGAGACTCTCGGGGAAGATCCGCGGGACCTGAACCAGCGCCCGCTAACATGGATTCCATTTCACTGAGCCGGCGCAATTGGCTGTCCAGTTTCTTGTGGTGCTCGGTGGCTTCCTGCAGGTCCTTGTTCAACTCTTCCAGGAAAACGGCTTTTTTCTGCAATTGCTGCCGCTGGAAATTTGCTTCCCGCAATTTATCTTCCGTATCGGAAAGAATGCGGCTGAGTCGCTGATTTTCTTCCCACAAAGAAATTTGACGTGCCTTTACTTCATCAAATTCGCGCGAGAGCTTGAAATAGGACTCGTGCAAATCGTCGTATTCAATGGTCCGGCTGTTGGGCTTTTGAAGATAGGTCTCTAGCTTTTGTAATTTATCCCGAAGCACAGTAAACTCCGAGTGGGCTTTGTTAATTCGATCGGATATTTCCAGATTGAGGCGTTCCTGTTGCCTGGCCTGACCCATCTCGGTCTCCTTTTCGGACAAAACCTTCCGCAAATCGGCAATCTGTTGATTCAACGCATCGTTTTGCCGGAGCAGCTCCATATATTTTCTCTCCGCGTCCTTGAGCAGCTGGATCTGTTCAAGCAAGCGGTTAATGTGTTGATTGTGTTGAATCAGGTGATCCTGCGCCGTTTTGAGCTGGGTCAGGTAGTCGCCGCTCTCCACCTGTTGCCTGGAGGGGTGTGGCTCATCGATTTCCTTGCGCAGTTCCTCCACTTCTATGCCCAGGATCTGCTCATTCTCCTTGGATTCGGCGAGCCGCTCGCGCATTTCCTGGATCGCTTTCTCTTTCATGTCCATGTCATTGTAGTACTTCAGCTTCCAGTTGTCATTTTCGCTGATTCCTTCATGGCCATATGTTTCCTCCTGATGAATCTTCATGGATTTGCGTGCATTCCAAAAAAAATGGAGAGTGAATCCCAGGATGAGTGCCCCGAGAACGGTAATAATGATTTCTGGTAGTTGTACTACTAGTTGAAATCCGAGTATTAGAGGTAGTTTCATCATAACGGTTCGGAAAAGTAAGCAATTATCAAATGGATGAATCAAGGCTCCGGATAAGGAATGCAGTGATTACCGGATCTTCAAGGGATTCAGAGGGCTTCTCTGGGAGTACATAAAAAAACCACCCGGGAGGTGGTTTTTCACATAGACAAAATACTAAGCTTTTGCCAGATATGCAAGAAAGCTCGATTTATTCTTGTAATAATATGTTTATCAGTTGATTACTAGTGTTCCCACTTTTTCACCGCGGACGACGCGCAACAGGTTTCCGGGAGTGTTCATATCGAAAACGATAATGGGAAGGCCGTTTTCCATGCAGAGCGTGAATGCGGTCATGTCCATGACCCGAAGATTTTGGGAAATGCACTCCTGAAAAGTGATCGTTTCGAATTTTTTTGCCTTTGGGTCCTTTTCCGGGTCTGAAGTATATATTCCGTTGACCCTGGTTCCTTTAAGAATGATGTTGGCGCTGATCTCTATTGCGCGCAATGAACCAGCTGTATCGGTAGTAAAATAGGGATTGCCCGTGCCTGCCCCGAAAATGACGACCCTCCCTTTCTCCACATGACGGATGGCCCTCCTTCGGATGTACGGTTCGGCGATTTGTTCCATCTTGATCGCGCTCTGGAGGCGCGTGAACACGCCGATTTTCTCCAGTCCGGCCTGCATGGCCATGCCATTGATCACCGTAGCCAACATGCCCATATAATCGCCATGGGCTCGCTCGATGCCGGTTTCTGACTCATTGGTTCCCCGGTAAATATTGCCCCCTCCGATAACAATCGCCACCTGGGTTCCTTCTTCCACCACGCTCTTGATGTCCTGGGCATACTGGGCAATGATTTCATTGTCGAAACCAAAACTTTTCTCGCCCATCAGGGCTTCTCCGGACAATTTCAGGAGGATGCGTTTGTAAGTAATCGGCATAGTGGGCTTTGAGTGCAAAGAAAAGGCATTTTCCAAAAAACACCGGGCGCAAAAAAGGAGATCGACCGATCTCCTGAACTACTTAACCGAGTTGAACCCGCTTAAACTGCGTTACGCGCACTTCGGAATCGACCCCTTTGAGGTATTCTCCTACCGTCTTGGCCTGATCCTTAACAAAAGGCTGCGCAATCAGTGTATTTTCCTTAAAGAAGGCGTTGAGCTTTCCGATAGCGATTTTGTCGATCATCTCGTCGGGCTTGCCGGCCATTTTAGGATCGTTCCGAATCTGGTCTGTCACGATGGCCTTTTCCCGGGCCAGGGTTTCGGGAGGAACGGAATCCCCATCCACCGCCACGGGGTTCATGGCCGCGATCTGCATCGCCAGGTTCTTTCCCGCCTCGAGAATTTCCGCCGTGTTTTTCGTCATGGCGACCAAAACACCGATTCTATACGCCCCGTGGATATAAGGAGCTACGGCTTCGGCGTCGACTCGCTCAAAGCGGGCAATCTGAATCTTTTCCCCGATCCGGGCGACCTGATCGTTGATTTTATCTTTCACCGGCACGCCATCCAGTTTTTGACCCAGCAGCTCTTCCAGGGATTTGGCCTGTGTAGCGATCGCCAGCTCAGCAATTTTTTGGGCAAAGCGGACAAAGTCAGCATTCTTGGCCACAAAATCTGTCTCGCAGGCCAGTGTAATGATGTACCCTGTACGGTTGTCGTCAGTGGTCTTGGCAATAACCACCCCTTCTTTGGCCTCCCGCTCGCTGCGAAGGGCCGCTACTTTCTGGCCTTTCTTTCTCAGGTAATCGATGGCCTTCTCAAAATCTCCTTCACTTTCTACCAGTGCTTTGCGGCAATCCATCATGCCAGCCCCCGTGGTCTGGCGCAGTTTGTTAATTTCTGCTGCCGTAATCGTTGTTGCTGTCGACATATTCAATCCTCCCTATCCGGTTTCCCGGATAAATATTTTCGTTTGAACTAGTTGATTTACCTCGATCCGGGCCGTCTGGGCGAATTCGGAATTCGGCGCTTTGGAGGACTTCCCCCCCTCACTCTAGCCTGACGTGCCCGTGCTGCCTCCGTTTCCGCTTCAGCGATTAGTCTTGCCGCCTTTTTCTCGTTTTCGTCCGAGGTTACATCTTCCACCTCGTCATCTTTGGCAGCCAGTCTTTCGGCAAGGCCTTCGGCTATAGCCGCGGAAATATAGTTTGCAATGATCGCGATGGACTTAGTGGCGTCATCGTTGGAAGGAATCGCAAAATCGACTTTGTTCGGGTCGCAATTGGTGTCGACCATGCCAAACGTCGTGATCCCCAGGCGCCTCGCTTCGGAAAGCGCAATATGCTCGTGTCCGATATCAATAATGAACAGGGCCGCGGGGATACGGCCGAGCTGTGAAATGCCTCCCAGGACCTTTTCCATTTTATCCTTATCCCTGGCCAGCGTAAGGCGTTCCTTCTTGGTGATGCTATCAAAAGTCCCATCGTTGAGCATTTTGTCGATGCTCTGCATTTTCTTGACACTCTTGCGGACCGTATTGAAGTTGGTCAGCATCCCCCCGAGCCAGCGCTCGGTTACGTAGGGCATATTGACCTTGCGGGCGCAGTCGGTTACAATCTCTTTGGCTTGCTTCTTGGTGCCCACGAACATAACCTTCTTGCCACTTTTTGCGATCTGCTTAAGCGCCGAAGCCGATTCCTGCAGGCATTCGGTGGTTTTGTTCAGGTCGATGATGTGAATGCCTTTCTTTTCCGCAAAAATATAGGGCAGCATTTTCGGATTCCACTTCTTCCGCAAGTGCCCGAAATGGACGCCGGCCTCGAGAAGCAGCTGTTGCAGGGAGGTGTTATTTTCCATCGTATTCTTCGTCTTTTGGCTTTGCCGAGAAGCTCCAGCCGTTTGTAATTTTCGTTTTGTCTGGACCGATCTGTCAGCGGACTAGCGCTTGCTGAATTGAAAACTTTTCCGGGCTTTTTTCCGGCCGGGTTTTTTGCGTTCGACGGAACGGGGATCCCGGTGCAGGAGTCCGGCCGCCTTCAATACGGGACGCAGTTCCGGATTCACTTCGAGCAAAGCGCGGGCAATGCCCAGCTTGGTCGCTTCTGCCTGACCCTTGATGCCGCCGCCGGTGGCGTTGACTTTCACATCAAACTTGTCGGCCATGGCTACCGCCTTGAAGGGAAGCTCCACCTGATTTTGCAAATAGGTCAGCGTAAAGTATTCCTTGTAGTCTTTTTCGTTGATCGTGATCTTCCCATCGCCCTTGCTCATGAAGATGCGGGTGACCGCTTCCTTCCGGCGACCGATGGCATTTTTTTGTTTTTCCATTTACCTATCGAATTGAATTGATGAACGAAGGCCGTAACCCGCTCAATCCTTGAAGGGCTTGGGCTGCTGGGCGGCATGCGGATGCTCTGCCCCGGCGTAGACAAATAATTTCCTATACATTTTCCGTCCGAGCCGATTCTTCGGAAGCATGCCCTTCACCGCCCGTTCGACAACGGCTTCGGGACGCCTCCGCTGCAGGCTTTTGGCCGATTCTTCCTTTTTACCACCCGGGTAACCGGAAAAGTTGATGTACATTTTGTCGTCGGCTTTATTCCCGGTAAAGACCAGCTTATCCGCATGGATGACGATAACGTAATCGCCACAGTCCACGTGCGGCGTGAAATAGGCCTTGTGTTTGCCGCGCAAGACAGCAGCAATTTTGGAGCACAGGCGACCCACGGTTTGATTAGTACCGTCCACCACATACCAATGGTGCGTCACGGTAGCCTCGTTGGCGTGTTGGGTGCTGAAATGTAATTTGCTCATGATCAAAGAGAATTTTGTGCGGGGCCATCGCTATCCCGATGGCACCCAGAAAAACGGCTGCGAAGGTAGCCATAAGCGCAAATCATTCCCAAAAAACTGGGCAGATTTTTTAATCATGCCTTTGTAAATTATTGATAATCAATAAAAAAATTGACATATTTTTTTTGACTTCCTAAATAGGGAGATCCCGTTCCGCAAAATAAACTTGGCCATATTTTGGTCCCGGGCTAAATTGACCCGGCCGGCGCCAGACTAAATGCCGGTTCATCCGATATGACCACTCATTCCCTCGGGAGAACCCGATTTGGCGATCCGCGAAACGTCGGCCACCTGCTCCCCCCGGAAGAAGCTCTTGCCTTGCTAAATTCCTGGGTCAGCAATGACCGGTTGCGCCTGCACATGCGCCAGGTGGCCGCCTTGATGAAAGCCTGGGCGCTCGAAAAGGAGGGAGCCGATGAAGAGACGGCGCGAAAATGGGAGCTGGCCGGCCTTCTCCACGATGCGGATTGGGAGCAATTTCCGGAGGATCATTGCCGGGTCATCATTGAAAAGCTCGAAAGCCTGGCCATCGACCCGGCAGTAATCCAGTGCATCGCTTCGCATGGCCCCAGGTATTTCGGCGTGGAACCCGGAAACAGCATGGACCGGATGATCTACGTTTTCGATGAACTCTCCGGTTTTATCCACGCGTCGGCCCTGATCCGGCCAACAAGATATGAAGGCATGGATTTGAAAAGCATCATGAAAAAGCTCAAAACCCCATCCTTTGCGGCCCAGGTCAGCCGGGAAGACATTGCCGATGCCCTGTCCCGGATCAACTATTCTTTGGAAGACATCATCACCTTTATTCTTGCGCACCAGGCTTCCGTTGCCTGAGGATGTTGCAAAAAACAGGCTTTTCAGTAGATTTGCCCCTTAGCATGATCAGAAAGACTGCGGTAATTCTTTGCCTTTCCATCCTGTTGCTCTTGGGTCTTTTCATTTGGCTTCCGATCCGGTGGACCGTAAGCCGCAGCGTCGGAATTAATGCTTCCATATTTAAGGTAGCCTACCAGATCAATGATTTACGGCATTGGAACAACTGGTATCCGGAGCTCATGGATTCATCCCCCAGCGCGTTTTCCTATTCCCTGGATCCCGCCTCGGGCCATCCGCAGGTAAGAAACGGAAAAATATGCATCACCCTTAACGAGATTAACCCGGAAGCAGTTCAGGTTCGCGATAGTTCCGGCACTGGTGATTTCTACTTTTCCCTTTACGCGGTTCCGGATTCCGAAGGTCGCACCAGCCGGCTGAACTGGGACACGCAGGTTTCGGCTCTGGGCTGGATTAGGGAAAAATGGAGGCGCGAATCCCTGGCCTCGCGGTCTTTGGCCAACCTGAAGTCTTTTATGGAGGACCCTTTCCGGTATTATGGATTTAGGATCGCCCTTCTCACCGTGCCCGATAGCCTGGTGCTGACCAGTACGCGCAAAAGTTCTCGCAAGGAACGGCTCACCACCTTGAAGGAGCTGTACAGCCGGCTCTCCCGGTTCGCACAAATCCACCATTTGAATGATGATGCCGACAGCCCTCGGATGGCTGGTTTTCAGCAAGTAACTGGAGATTCCGTGATTTGCATGGCGGGGATTCCGGTTGTCCGGCATGGGCCTCCCCAGGAAGGAATCGCCTACCTGCAAATGCCGCCGAAAGGAAAAATGCTCGTAGGATATTACCAGGGAAATTACGCCGGACTGATAAATCTTTACCGGGCGATGAACCAGTATATAGCCGACAAGCACTTGCAACAAATCGCCGTGCCGTATGAGAAATACATGTTCCAACCGGTAACGCCGGCAGACAGCCTGCACATGGTTATTGAACTCCACTACCCCATTCTCTAGTACGCGAGAAAGACGAGGCGGTCATTATTGCGCGCCAGGAGAATACAATTTCGTTTGCCCACCCGAATCGCCTCCATATCGCGGATTTCCCCCCGAATCAGGAGGGCGTCTTCCACGGGTATTCGGGACTGAAAGCCGCCCTGGCCGTCTCCGGAAGCCAGGGTAGGCGGCATGGCGTCGTAACGGCCTTCAAAAGGTCGAACTCCGTAGAATCCTCCTCCGGCCAGCAGATCCAGCGGATCCTTATGGTTAAAATGGGCTACGCAGAACGCGTAAATGGGGGCCCATTGCATGGGGAACGGAAGTGGCTTGACTGTGAAACCGCCCTTTCCGTCATTGATGAGGACCAGGGATTCCATCGTAGTCGCTTCAAACAAGCGGGCGGAGTCCAGCGCGGGACCGAAAATCGATTGAATGCTTTCACCCGCCATCTTGGAATAGCTCAAATACTTTTTTTTCAGATAGGGCAATTGCATTTGCAAATCTTCTGTACCCAGGAAGGGAAAATAAATTCCCTTTTTGGCCAGGGCCAGAATTTGCTCCGGTTTTCCGTTATGATCAAAATCCCCCACGTACATCTTCAGGGGATAGGCCACGGAAGCGGGTAATTTGGAATTGAGGCCGTAATTGCCCAGCAATAAGTCCGTGTGGCCATCTCCGTTAAGATCGGCGCTCCGGACGCTGGTCCACCACCCGGTCAGCAGGTCTAGGTCGGAATGCCGGCGGACCAGTTTGCCGCCGGTGTTGATAAAAACCGCCGGAGCCATCCATTCCCCGACCACGATCAGATCGGGCTTCCCGTCCCCATTGATATCCGCCCAGCAGGCATCGGTAACCATGCCCACCTGGCTAAGCCCCGGGGCCAACTCATCGGTAACGATGCGGAAATGCCCCTTCCCGTCGTTGTGCAGCAGGTAGGAAGTCGGTATCCCACCGTAATAAGGCAGGGTTGCTCTGGCTCCGACAAAAAGATCGGGATGACCGTCGCCATCCAGGTCAGCGGCACATACGACGGATTTGTTTCCGGGCATCGCCGGCAGGGCAACAGAATCAATGAATCTCCCGTGCCCGTCATTCAGATACAAATGATCATGGGGTTCCGGGAAACCGGGACCGGATTCATAGCCCCCGCTGGCGATAAAAAGGTCGGGGTACCCGTCTGCATTCACGTCCAGGAATGTCGCGTCGACTTGGTCGGTGGCGGCGGGCGCAACAAATACGGGATCGGCTGAACTCAGGAAACGGCCATCGGGTTCCTGAAGAAAGAGCTGGCCCGGTTGTCCTTTGGCCCCGCAAACAAAAAAGTCCTCCAGGCCATCGCCGTTCACGTCCGCGATAGCCAGACGCGGCCCCTGGGTGGAGAGCTGATGTGGCAGGAGCAATTGCCGGTTGAAGTCATTATACCCGAGGTCTTCGTGGTGGATGAAGCCGACTCCCGTGGAGGAGGAGATATCGGCGAATATTGCAGGTCTTTCCGCTCCGATGAGCCGTTCGATAAAATCCGCGTACTGAAGAATGGGAATCACCCGGCCTCGATCATAAGTCAAATCCAGTTCCTGGTCCGCCCTGACCTGAAAAAGTTTTTCCCAGGTATTGTCGGGCCAGACGACGACCAGGCTGTCCACCACCGCATGGGATCCTAACCCGAAATGCAGGATGGGCTCGCTGCTGCTCATGAACCCCCGGGAAGGCTGTAGCTCTTCATCGCTCATTTTCCCACCCGAAAACAGGAATACGCGGCTTCCAATCGCATAGGTATTGGGAGGTTTGCCCCGCAGGCGGATTTCCAGGTAATGAACGCCCGGATTCCGCGAACGAACCCGGTTGCGGTATACCGCGGCCGGTTCATTCATGTTGTTGGTAACGATATCCAAGGCGCCATCCCGGTTCAGGTCTCCATAGGCGGCACCCTGCGCTAGCGTCTTTCCCGCAAATCCCCAGGCCGCCGAACTATCGGCAAAGCGCAAATCCGGAAGTCCACTGAACAGGTAATGGTGCCAGGAGCCCGGTGGCTGGTGGCTCATGATTTCGCGGTCGTAAGCCCGGGCTCCCCCAGAAAATCCTCGCGTCTGAAGGCCCGATAAGAACTTTTCATAGTCCAGGTCATTGAGGCGGTTCTTGATGCCATTGGAAATAAAGATATCCGGAATTCCGTCCAGATTGAAGTCAGCGATCAGCGGGCACCAGCTCCAGTCGGTTGCCGACACGCCGCTGTATAGTCCGATATCGGCAAACCATTTCCCCCGATCCAAGTTTATCTGCAGGCAGTTTCTGGCATATTGGTAATGGTATCCCGCCCGGATGCGTTGCTGGTAACTATCAAAAGATTCATCGCCGACGGAAGACTTCAATACCTTTTCATCCTCGGGCAGCATGTCCAGGGTCAGGATATCCTGCATGCCGTCGCCGTTCAGGTCGCCAATGGCGTTGCCCATGGAGAACCGGGATTCATGCCCGAAGGCTTCCCGGTTCATTTCCCGAAAAGTCCCATTGCCCTGATTGAGGTAATAGTAATCGTTTTCGTGGAAGTCATTGCTCACGTAGATATCGTCATAGCCGTCATTATTCAGATCAGCCACCCCGACCCCGAGGCCATATCCCAACGAACTGCTGATGATGCCCGAAGTGCGCGTAACGTCGGTGAAATGGTCACCATCATTTCGGAATAATTTACCTCCGCTGACTGCGCTGTATTGTTGCCTGGCCGAACTGTCCCCATAATTTGCGGTTTGGTGGACGGAATGTTGAAGCACAAACAGGTCCAGATCTCCATCCTTGTCGTAATCAAAAAAAACCGCCTGGGTATTATAGCCCCGGATGTCCAGTCCCCATTTGGCGGAAGATTCGGTAAATGTGTTATTTCCGTTGTTGATGAAAAGCAGGTTGTGCGCTCCGGGAAAATAGGCGCGCTGCGCCTGCGGACCCGGGTCGCCCAGTTCCGGGATTTCGGTCATGCAGACATAGATGTCCAGATAGCCGTCACCGTTGACATCGGCCATCGTCACTCCGGTCGTCCAGCCACCGGGCCCTCCAACTCCCGCCTTTTCCGTAATATCCTCAAATTGAAAATTGCCCTTGTTGAGATACAAGTGGTTCCCGCCGGTATTGGAAGCCAGGAAAATATCGGGCAGCCCGTCGTTGTTGATATCGCCGATGGCCACGCCGGCCCCATTGTAATAGTAGAGATAGTCTAAAATATTGAGGGAGTCGGTATCCTCGTTGCGATTAGTGAATTGGATGCCGGTCTTCTCCGGACCAAGGCGCTCAAATAAAGTTTCCGGTTTGTGCTGACAGGAAAAACCAAGTATGACCAGAAAATAGAGCAGATTCCGCCGGACCAGACGCCGGTTCGGATGGGAACCGCCCGCACTGCACCTAGCCGAAAACAAACGGAGATCGATCATGAAAGGAAGGCCAATGGCTATTTTCTTTTATCGAACACTTGGAGGGCTTCGTTGTTCCGGGCGACCAGGATATTTATCCCTTTCGCTGTCCGGATCGCCTGTGCGTCCCGGGTCTCCCCTTTGACGAATAGACCGCTTGCCGATGGCGGCATATAAGTAAACTGCCCTTGCTTGTTTCCCATAAGGGTCACCCCGTAGCTGGCATCAAACCGGCCCACTTCCGGCTTGAGACCAAAAAAGTTTCCGCCCAGGAATAAATCCATTATGCCATCCCCGTTCAAGTCTGCCGCCAGGATGCCGAAAACAGGGGAGAATTGAGCCTGGATGGGAAGAGGCCGGCAGGTAAATTGCCCGTTCCCATCGTTATGGAACAGGCAGGTCCGGGTCTCCTCCACCGTAAGGACGCTAGCCTCCTCCAGCTGGTCACTGGGCAAAATCTCTTCAATCGACTTCCCGGCATACACGTCATAGCGAAGGAATTTCTTTTTCAACTGTGGGATCTGACCCACCATGTCGCCCCGAAGATAATACGGGTACGCTTTGCCGTCAGTCTTATAAAACACGGGGATGCATTCCGTCTTCCCATTGCGATTGAAATCTCCGACATAGAGTTTGCCCGGATGGCCGGGGTCGGCCTTTATCCGGCAATTCTCGCCGAAATTTCCGGCGACGAGGTCCGGTTTTCCGTCACCATCGACGTCGGCGACGATGAGGCAATTCCACCATCCAGCCGAGTGCGGAAGTTCCTTTATCTTCCGGAGCTTGCCATCCTGGTATTTAAGAATAGTGATGGGCATCCAATCGCCGACCACGATCAATTCCGGCTTGCCATCCCCGTCAATATCGGCCCATCGCGCGTCGGTAACCATGCCCAATTGGAGGAGATCCGGCGCCATTTCGCGCGTAACATCCGTGAAGTTCCCCTTTCCGTCGTTGTGCAAAAGATAGCTGGAGGGAATAACCCCGTAATTGCCGGGCATGCATCGCCCCCCGATGAACAAGTCTTGTTTTCCATCGCCGTCAAAATCCCCTGCGCGGACGCAGGAAGCGTTCACCGAAATCTGGGGCCAGCCTTTGAAGCTGCGGGTGAAGTTCCCTTTGCCATCATTCAGATAGAGTCGCGGCAGCAGATTGAGCGAGCCCGGTGGATCTTCATTCCCCCCGGAGGCGACAACGAGGTCAAGGTCTCCGTCATTGTCTGCATCGAAGAATTCCGCGCCAATATCCTCGTCATTATGGTCCAGAGCAAAGGCGTATTCCGGTTTCTGCTCAAACCGGCCGTCCGGCTGTTGAATGAATAACTTGGCCGTATCATTCTTGGCGCTGCCCATGAAGAAATCCGGTAATCCGTCGCCGTTAACGTCACCCACCGCCAACTTCGGGCCCTCGGTAGACAGCATCTTGGGAATGAAGAACTCCTGGTTAAAGTCGTTGAACAGGTCTTCTTTGTGATTAATATTTCCTTTTACGGCCGAGGCCGTAATGTTCTCGTATAAGGAAGGCGGCTGCAGGACTGGGAGCTTCAGGTCGGCCTGAGCATCGGTTTGATGCAAGGTGAGCGCGGTGTCCGCCCGGATGCCCTTGAGCACTTGCTTTTTCATATTGGGCCACCAAACGATCAGGCTATCCACGACAGTCTCGGAACCTAAGCCGAAATTGAGCACCGGCTCCGAACTGCTCTCAAATCCCCGGGTCGGTTGTTGTTCCAGGACCTGCTGCATGCCTTTCGTATAGATCGTTACTCGGGCGCCAATTCCAAAGGTATTGGGTGACTTGCCTGCCAGGTTGACTTTGAGCCAATGCGCATGCAGGGTCTCCGAAGTCATGTTTCGGTATACGAATGCCCCCATATTCTCGTTGTTCACCACGAGGTCGAGGTCTCCGTCGCCATCTAAATCGCCATAGGCCGCTCCGTTGCTGAAGCTGGGCGTAGCCAGCCCCAGGGCCCGGGAAGCATTTTGGAATCGAAGGTTTTTTTGGTTGATGAATCCATAATTTGAAATGGGCGTGCTGGGCATTTTAGTCAGGAAATCCTTATAATCAAATCCTCCGCCCCTGACCTGGTTCAGCACTTCCTGGCTGCTGAAATAATCCAGGAAATCCTGATCCGTCAGATCTCGGCTGATCCCATTGCTGACAAATAGATCTTTCCATCCGTCGTTGTTGAAATCGAATCCCAGGGCGCCCCAACTCCAGTCGGTGGCATCTACTCCCGCTAGCTGGGCAATCTCGCTAAACGTGCCGTCACCATTGTTTAGCTGGAGGCAGTTGCTGGTGAACTGGTGGTGAAAATCATTTTGCAGCTTGGCGTTGTGCACGTCGTAGTCGTCGAAGCGGGTCGTTGTTTTGAGCCGGTAATCGCTTTCGGGCAACATATCGGTAGTGAAAATATCCAACCAGCCGTCGTTGTTTATATCCATAATGTCCGAGCCCATCGACGACAGGCTGATATGCCCGGTCGCATCGGTAATCGCTTCTTTAAAGGTCCCGTCATGCTGATTGATATAGAGGTAATCGCGCTCAAAAAAATCATTGGAAACATAAATGTCGTCCCAGCCGTCGTTGTTCAGGTCGGCCACGGTAACCCCCAGACCAAAGCCGATCTCGCTTCCGTAAATGCCGGCCTTTTCGCTGACATCGACAAAATGCCCGTTGTCGTTGCGGTATAATCGATGACCCCCTTTGGGATCCCGGATATTGCGCAGGTTCCGGTTATATCCGAAGCTTTCGATGGGCCGGTAGCTGTTGTTAAGGACAAAACAATCCAGGTCACCGTCGTGGTCATAGTCGAAGAAGGCGACCTGCGTCGTTAACCCCTTATCATCCAGCCCATATTGGTGAGCCTCTTCCTTGAACGTGCCGTCTTTCTGGTTTATGTAGAGCTCATTGGCCCGGTCATCGCCGGGAATGCTCCCGCTGTTGCACACATAAATATCCAACCAGCCATCGCCATTGATGTCCACCATCGTGACGCCCGTATGCCATTTGTGGATCCCCCCGACCCCCGCCTTGTCCGTCACGTCTTCGAATTGCCAGTTGCCTTTGTTGATGTAGAGATGATTTTTGCCCTCATTGGAAGTAAAGAATATGTCGGGCTTGCCGTCATTATTCACGTCCCCGATGGCCACTCCTCCCCCGTTGTAAAAATTGCGGTATTTAAATACGTTGAATTCTTTGTTGTCCGCAACCTGGTTATTGAAGTCGATGCCCGTCTCTGATGCGGGCATGAGGCGGAAGAGGGGTTGCTCAACGGCTTCGGCTGCTTTGTGCCGGTTGCAGGCAACCGCAAGCAAACTGAAAACAAGCCATGCGGCAAGGTTGATCCGTTTCACAATCATGGTCAAATCGTTGAGGCGCAGCACCTGGATAAAAAGGAACAGGAGCAGTTTACTAATTTACTGCTCCTGTTCTTAATGGAAGCGCAATTTCGCTTCTTTAACTATTTCGAAATCCTCAGTATCCCGGATTCTGTGTCAGGTTTGCGTTAGACGTGATCTGCTGGGTAGGAATCGGGAATACTTCCCAGTGGCCATCCCCGTCGGCGAGCTTGGCCGGATTGCGCGCTGCACCAAAATATTTGGCGACGGTGCCACCGGCCACTTCGTAACGAATGAGGTCCGTCCGGCGGATGTTCTCCCAAGCCAATTCCCGGGCTCTTTCAGCCAGGATATTGTCCAAGGTAGCCGTGGCGGCATTCCAGTCCACCGTGATCGTTCCCCCATCTGGGTTAGGAATCGTTGGAGAAGTCGTGCTGTACGCGCGTTCGCGGATCTTGTTCACGTAGCCCAGGGAGGTGGCAGAAATGGCTCCATTGGCCCGGACATCGGCTTCGGCCCGCATCAGGTATACATCAGCCAGGCGGAAGATCACCATGTCATTGCTTTGACCTCCAGAGGTTCCCCCTTCCGGAAAATACTTCACGTTGCGCAAGCCAGCGGAACGGAAGGGCCCGGAGGGATCGGAAATTTTGGCCACCACCGGATTGAATGCCAGCGGAATGCTGAACTGGGCGTCCTGCAGGGCAAGGGCAGGAGAGGCAGAATACAGGTAGGTGCTGGGCGGGTAGTTGTACTGTAAATTGTATTGCTGACCGATCAGCCATTGGCCAGAGCGTTGGTCCACATAGGTCCGGGTGGTCGAGGTACCGCCTATGGCATAAACGGAGGAGGTATCGTAATTCGCATAGTAGTCGGCCGTGGCGCAAAAGCCATTCCAGGGCTGACCGGTCAGGGAGAAATTGTTTTGATTCTGGTAATGCAGGGTCTCCATTTCGTTATTGTCGCCACCGATATTGACCTTATCGAAAGGCACCACGAATATGTTCTCGACAGCGGGAATGACATTGCTGTTGGTGGGCGAGAAATTATCAAAATAGTTGGGGTTGAGCGCGAAATTCCCCGACATAATAACCGAATCGCAGGCGGCCATGCACTGGGTCCATTGGGCCGGGCCAGCTGTCAAACCCGCAAGGCCTGTAGTGCCGCCATACACTTCCGCATTCAAGTAGAGCCTGGCCAACAAAGCGAATGCCGACCACTTGTTCATCCGGCCATAGGTAGTGGCGTTGTTACTCGTGGACAGCAGCTCGATATTGCTCGTGATCTCGCTGAGCACAAAAGCATATATATCAGCACGTTTGGAAATCTTAACCGAATCCGGGTTGGTGCTGTAGCTGGTTACCAGCGGGACATTGCCCCAGAGGTCCATCGCCTGCATGTAGAAATAGGCTCTAAGCACTTTTAGTTCGGCGTTGATGCTGCTCAGCGTGGGTGGCGGGGTCGCTAGGCTGTTCACCACACTCAGGGTAAAATTGACTGCGGTGATCCCGCCGAAAATATCTCCCCAGGCGCCGTTATTGTTGGCGTGGTCGTCGGGCCAGTTGTGCTCCCATTCCTGGATGTGCACGTTATTATCGAGCCAGTCCGCACCCCGGATGGGGATGACCATCTCATCGGAAGACGCTTCGTTCAACTCAAAGGTATTTCCGTTGGGTATGTTCGTCATTGCGTGATAGGCCGGTGCTATCCCGGCAGCAATTTCCTGGGGGGTCTGCCAGAAGTTTGCATTAGGGACGACGCTGTAGACCTTAGCATCCAGTTTGGTACAGGAAATTCCCGATACCAGCAAGAGCAGGAATGCAATGGCTCCCGCCAAAACTGTCGTAAGTTTCATCTGATTTGTTTTTTTGAGTATTGTCATTGTATATGGCAAGTATTGCGTTTATTGTTTGCATGTCTATTGGAAAGTTACGTTAAGGCCAACTGAGAACGAACGGGTAGGCGGATAATATCCGTCGCCGCCATAATTCGCATCGATATACGCTTCGCTAACGCCATTGTACGTGGTATTCCGGATTTCGGGATCCAGGCCAGTATAATGGGTGACGACGAACAGATTGCGTGCCGAAACGTATATCCGCAGCAGCGAAATATTGCTGACCATCTTCTTAAACGTATAGGCCAGCGTGATGTTGTCCAGTTTAAGGAAGCCGGCTTTCTCCAAATAAAGGTCCGAAGCCGTAGCAGCATCCCTTATCCCGTTGGTCAGCGATTCGGTGAAGACATTGTTCCCCGGCAAACGCTTGATATACGCTACATCCAGGCGGGTATTGTTGAATATCCGTTGGCCGCCTACGCCCCGAAACGCAAAATTCAGGCTCCATTCGTCGTAGCTGATCGTGCTGCTGATACCGTAATTGAATTTGGGTGCCGGATCGATATAATTCAGGATGGCGTGGCCGAGGGGGACTTTCGCGCCTGCAGAATCAAATAACTGATTGCCGTTCTGGTCGACACCTTCAAAATGAGGCAGATAGAACACGTAGGGAGACCAACCCACTTTGAGGAAGGTGATCGGATTCGTGCTCAGCCCGCGACCTTCGGCAACTCCTTCGGGTATATTGTCGCCATTCACTTTGTATCCTTCAAAAGATCCAGCCAGGCTGGTGATCTTCGTGGTGTATTTGGTGAATTGCCCGTTTATCGTCCAGTTCAGGTGTGGCCCTTTAATGATTGGCGCGCTCAGCGAAAACTCAAATCCTTTGTTGGTCAGCGTTCCTACGTTAGCCAGGACGGTTGAGTAAGGAAACGGAGGGGTGGGCACGCTGTAGTTGTTCAGCAGGTTCACCGTCTTGTTGCTGAACAGATCAAATCCACCGTTGATCGCTCCGTTGAAAAGGGAGAAGTCCAAACCCACATTGGTACCATGCACTTCTTCCCATTTCAAATCCGGATTGGGATTCTGAGAGGGTGCGTAGGCATTGGGGTATTCGTTGGACGGGTTGGTCGGATCGAAATAGTGATTGCCTCCACCCAGCAAGTACAAGGTGCTGTACGGGGAGATGACGTCAGAATTACCCGTAACCCCATATCCTCCGCGAAGTTTCAGGTCGGTGATCCAGCTGACGCTCTTCATGAAATTCTCCTGGCTGACGCGCCAGGCGAGGTCAAAGGAGGGGAAATTACCCCAGCGGTTGTTGGCCCCGAATTTTGAAGAACCATCCCGGCGAACCGATGCCGTAACGTAATATTTCTGTGCATAATTATACGTAGCCCTGGCCAGGAAGGAAATCAGGTAATACTCTTCTTGGAAGGAAGTGATGGCGTTCAGGCTGCTGTTACCTCCCTGGAGATAATTGGCCTGCAGGGAAGGAACCAGGAACTGCTGGCCGGCTGCAGTAAAGCTGCCGTCCGTAAAATAGTTGTATTCATAAACTCCTGTCAAGCCAAGACTATGCTCACCGAACTGCTTGTTGTAATTGATGGTGAAATCTCCTTTCTTCGAATCCGTATTGTAGTTCTGCTGATTGGCCTGGTTCACGTTGTTTTCTGATGGGAAGCTGGGGTAGAAGAAATTGGTCTGCTTGTTGAAATGGGAGACCGATCCGTTAACGCCCACTTTCAGGCTTGGGAATAGGGCAAAGGTCGCGCTTGCGTACAGTTGGGAGAGATATTCCTTACCGCGATTCCACTCCTCATCCAGGTGCTCTACCGGGTTGAACTGTTCGAAGTCGGAGAAGGTGAAGAAACTGCCGTCGGGGTTGCGTACCGGATAGGTCGGAGGGGTGGAAAAGACTTTATTGAACACAGAATAGTCTGTGTATTTCCGGTTGTATTCGGTATTGACAATACCGACCTGAACGTCCAGCCTGTCGTTGATCGCTTTCTGTTCTGCATTCAAACGCAGGCCTATTCCTTGTTTGTTACTGTTTAATATAATTCCATCCTGGTTCAGATAGCTCACCGATGCGCGGTAGTTGAATTTCCCGGTTCCTCCGGAGACCGCCAGGTTATGGCTGTTGGAGTACGCGGTTTGGGTGATGGCTTTGAACCAATCGGTGTTGCCACCATGGTCGTAAGTGGCGATGACGGAATCCGGAATTCCGATGCTCTCGGAAGCCGACTTCCATTGGGCGGCATTAAGCAAGGGGTAGTTCTTGGCCAGTTTGTCTTCCCCGACAAATGCGGTGTATTCGACTTTTGTTGTACCGGCAACTGCTTTTTTTGTATTCACCATGATTACGCCGTTTGCGCCGCGAGAACCATATATTGCTGCAGCGGAAGCATCCTTGAGGAAGTCATAGGAAGCGATGTCTCCCGGAGGTATATTGGACAACTGGGTAGGATCGTCCAGCGGCACTCCATCGACCACAATGAGCGGATTTTGACCGCCTACCAGCGATGCCTGACCGCGCAACCGGATAATCAAGGTCCCGTTCGGGTCTCCTCCCGGCTGAGTGATCAGCACTCCGGCTACTTTGCCCTGCACTTGCTGCAGCGCATCGGTTACCACGCCCTGGTTAAAATCCTTGGATCCAATGCTGGCCACCGCCCCGGTTACATCCTTTTTTCGGGCGGTACCATATCCCACTACGACTACATCGCTCAACGAAGTGGAGGCGGGTACCAAGGAAATGGCCACGGTCATTTTTCCGGCAATATCCACTTCCTGACGGTTAAAGCCCACCGAAGTGATAACCAGGGTGGTTGCGGCTTCGGGAACACTCAGCTTAAATCCTCCGTTGATGTCCGTAGCCACTCCGGCCCGGGATCCCTTTACGGAAACGGTGGCGCCAACGACAGGGGTTGCCTTGTCGTCCAAAATAGTTCCACTTATTACCTTAGTCTGGGAGAAAACCATCTGTGTGAAGAGTACACAAAGGGTAGGCAAAGCAAGCTTTGCAAGCAATCGGCATTTGGTCATAATCAATGGTTTAAGCAATTAGTGGGGGAAATTAAGACAATTAATTCTTATTTAACAAAATTTTTTCTCTGCTAGGAGTAGGGCAAGCCCTAGCCCAAAAAAGCTGCTCTCAGGCCAAATGAAGCCCACGGAATTACCCGGACTCTAAATTCAGCGAGCGGACACGAAAAAGTTTCTTTTTTCTCATTACATTAATATTATTGTTAATACATATACTCCTTAAATATAGCCGTTCCTTTGGCCGCTGTGGGTCAACTGAATCAACAAAGGCTTCGGAATTTCAGATATACTCCATTGGTCCATCCAAATCCATCCTGATTGGGGTATTCCCCGCCAGACGCCGAATGGCCGATATCCACCACATTATACTTTTCCATGAGCTTGCCGTGGAGCCGGAAATTGAGCTCGATATTTTCCATCCAATTCCGGCAAATCGTTTCCGCAAAAGCATCGTATCCGTAATTGCGGACGCCGATATAGGCCATCCATTGCATGGGAGCCCAGCCGTTGGGGGCATCCCATTGTTCCCCGCTGTTTACCTGCGTGGACAATAAGCCCCCGGGTTGCAGAAAATCAGTTGTTAGTTGAACAACCATTCTTGCTACCTGCTTATACGTAGCAATTTTCAATACCAGCGGAAATACCATTCCGATGGTCGCAACCCGGGTAGGCTTATTGCTCAAGAATTCAAAATCGCTGAATTGCTTATCCTCTTCGTTCCAGAGATATTTCTGTATGGTCATTTCCCGGTGCCTGGCACGCTGGTAATATTTTTGCGATTCGCAATGGTCGGGCGACAGTCGCCAGGCTTTTTCCAGGCTACGCTCCAGCTGAAGCAGCAAACAATTGAGATCGACGGGGACCAGGCTAGTCGTGCGAATACTTTGGAGGTTGACTCCGTCCGCAAACCAACGGCTGCTAAAATCCCAACCCGATTCTGCGCCTGCCCGCAGATCGCGGAAAATTTCGGGGTTCGCGTTGCCCGCTCTTTCGGCTGTAGCCAGGTCCGCCATATAGCCCTCTGGCCTCGGCGTATTGCTGCTGTCCCAATAGCGGTTGAGAATTTCCCCATCCCGCATCTGAATGACATGACGTTCGGCGCGGTGATCCGGCGACAGCTTGTCGGCTCCCTTCATCCAGAATGCATATTCTTTCTCCAGTTGCGGAAGATATTCCAATAGCACCCGTTCGCCCTTTTCTTCGGCCAGCATTTCCACCATGAAGGAAAAAAACGGCGGCTGGGAACGACTCAGGAAATAGGTGCGGTTGCCATTCGGAATAAATCCAAACCGATCGATAAGGCAGGCAAAATTCTTCACCATGTCCCCTATTAAATCCCAACGCTTCGAAACCTGCAGGCCCAGCATGGTAAAGTAACTGTCCCAGTAAAAAATTTCCCGGAACCTTCCCCCAGGCACGATAAATTTCTCCGGCAGGGGCATCAGCGTTCCGCGAGACTCCTCCGGGTACCGAGTGAGCACGTCCCAGAGCCGGTGGATATGCTCCTCCGCTGAATCGTCCGTCCCCTTCTCGACTTGGATTCGGCTTTCTTGAGGCGCTTCGAAATGCGATTCAAAAAAATGCTTGAGGCTGAATCCATCGGTCTCTTTCTTCCGCCGGTATTCATCCAGAATCTCTTTCACCGTGATCTTGGGCTCACTGTCTACAAAGGTTTTCTGATCCACAAGGATCCGTTGGGATTGAATGTCCACAAACAGCTCCTCATAATCTTCAATGTATACCGGTTCTGCCATGTTTATCCTATCCGTTAAGCGCGTTCTAATTTGGGTTTCATGAATGCTCCCGGCAGCGAGTTTCCTGTACCCGCTCCCCCCATGCCAGCCCGATGCCGGGCTTTTCTGAAGACCAGCAAGGCCCCGATCAGCAAACTGATGGGAATCAGGGAAAAATAAAAAGCGGTTTGCCCGCCGTAATGCTGAAAAACAATTCCCGTGATAATCGAACCCAGGGTCCCTCCCAGTGCCGAAAACAGGACGATCAACCCGGACATTTGCCCATGCAAAGTCTTGGGCACCGAAGAAAGAATGACCGAATTGATGGCGGGATAAACCGGAGCCAGGAAAAAGCCAATCAGCGGGAAACAGTAGGCGGCCAGGGGGAGGCCAAACCAGAACGGATGAGCATTTCTTCCAACGGCCCCCGCCATCGGCATCGTGAGCAGCACGATGCAGGCGGCCGCCAGCAGGCATCCGATCAGCACCTTGGGCCAATCCCACTTCTTCAGCGCGACCCCCGCCAGGAATCGGCCTGCCGCAGTGGAAGCCGCGAGCAAGCTGGTTATGCGGATGCTGGTGGTCGAAGCAAGGTTCAAGACCTGGTGGTTGAAGGTAGGCAGCCAGCTCATGATGCTTTGCTCGATCAGAACATAAATAAATGCACACACTACAAAAGAGACAACGACCGGCAGCAGCAGCAGGCGCAGCATCCCTTTGAATTGACCCCGCTTACCCGAAGCATCCGGACGAATGGCCGCTGATTCATCCAGTGGAGAGAAGGCGAGCAGGACAAAAGCCAGAGCGGAAAGGCCTGCCAAAACATAGTACACCTGAAACCATCCGGCGGAACTTGCCTGCTTGTCGTCTATATATTGGCTGAAAATGAAATACCCCGACAGGATGCCGATCATGAAGAAAGATTCAATGAAGCTCATCATGCTGATGTGCTGTTTATCATTAGTCGTAACCAAGCCAATGGTCCCAAAGACAGAAATCTTGGTCAGGCCGAAACAACATCCCGTGATAGCAAAAAGGAGTTCGACCGCCAAAAAGGTTTTGACCAGGGGAATGATTAGGCAGGCCGCCGTCATCAGGGCCAGGGCAATTAGCATCGATTTGCGGTATCCGATGCGCGCGATGTAGGAAGCCAGGAGGAAGGAGGCTATGGCAATGCTAAAATCCTTGCAGGCTTCGAGTATTGCCGCAGTGGATGCCAATACCCCGAAATAACGCTGGACCTGCAGAATTACCGTGCCCACGCTGTTGAGCAGGATCGCAAACAGAAAGTAATTAATGAAGATGGATATTTTTATCCGGAGATTCGGCATAAGCGATCCGCTAATTTGGCCACGTTTAATGAACCTCTCCGCTCCGAAGAGGGTCGTCCGAACGAAATTCTCATTTTTGGAGATAAAAAAATTCTACTCTATTTTCAATTTGTTCAGCTATATTAAGATGGATACAGTAAATTTGATTGAAAGCCCTTAATACAAATGAAGGTCGAATTCGAGGTAATCCGTCCGGATGAGGGGAGTTCCTTCCGGCTTTTGCATGAAAAAGTAATTGCGGAAAAATACGGATGGCAATACCATTTTCATCCGGAATATGAAATCGTTTGCGTGCTAAAAGGGGAAGGGACTCGGCATGTGGGAAACAATGTCAGCCATTATGACGACGGGGATTTGGTATTTATGGGACCGAACCTTCCTCATGCCGGTTTTGGTTTAAACGCCCATGGACTGCATGAAGAAATTGTAGTGCAGATCAAGGAAGAGGTTTTTTCCCAGTCGATTCTGACCCGCCCAGAAATGTCCAGCATCGGCGCCCTCCTTGACAGAGGAAAGCATGGCATTTGTTTCACCGGCCCCGGCAAAAGCCGGATTACCCAGCGCATGGTCAGGCTCCTTCGGCTCCCTCCTTTCGAAAAGTACCTGGAATTGCTCACTATTCTCCAGCTCATGGCCACTACCCAGGACTACCAGTTGCTCAATCCGGACACGGCTATTTCCTCCAATATCACCAAAAACAATATTCGTCTGCAAAATATATTCAGTTATGTGGAGCAGCATTTCCATGAAGAAATCCAAATTCAGCGGATCGCCCAGGTAGCCCACCTTTCCGTTCCTTCCTTCTGCACCTACTTCAAGAAGATCATGAACAGCACCTTCACGGATTTTGTAAACCAATACCGGATCCAGCGGGCTTGTCAAATGATCCAATTGGAAAAGACCATCTATGAGACCTGTTTTGCCTGCGGATTCAACAGCGTCGCCTATTTCAACAAAGTATTCAAGGAAGTCACACAAAAAACTCCTTCGGCCTTCCGTAAGGAAAAATTGCCAGCCCTCCGCCCCACCGCTTCCCTTACCTGACGATCACGAATTCACCCGCAAGCGGCTTGTCATTTTGGCAAAGTGGCAACACATAAGATCCGGAAGCAAGCGAAAGCCTAACAAGAAGTAAATGAAAGAATTCAACCGAGCAGTTCTTGGTCCGGATGCTCTTTTCCTTTCCGAATCTTCTCACAGAAAAAGGGACGCCGGAACGCCCCTTTCCCCCGATGATCCCCATCGATTAGTTGAATTTGATCGAATAAGTATAGTTGCCAGAGTGACTGAGATTGAGGGTTACGGTATATGAACCGCTACCGGTTGGCGGAACGGGAATATTGCTGCCATTATAATCCAACCCCCCGTTGTCATAACCGAAATTCAGCGCCCAGGCATCGTTGGCCCGGAACTTCCAGGCGCCTGTGCTAACCAGCGGCAGGGTTACGCTCCAGGTATTGGTAGCGACGTCAAAGGTCATTTGCGTGTCCGTGTTCCAGCCACCGGGTGTCGCATCTCCAATAACCGACCAAGTAGTCAGCGTGGCGGCCCAGGTAGCGGGATTGGGATTCAGGTCGGCCTGCAGGTAATAATATCCGGCTCCGGGCACAAATAGGTTGCCGCCCGTACCGTTCATGGTTCCGGTAACGTTGCTGCCACTGGTTGTGCTGCTGGCCCAACCATAATTAGTATGGTTCCAGTCCGCTGAACTGGTATATTTAAACTGAAAGGTCCCGCCCGGCGGAAAATAAACATATCCTTCATAGACATTATTGCTCTTCACCGAGGCGATTGTCGGGGCGCTTGCCGGAGTCCATCCCTGATAGTCCCCGGGAACCCACAGGGTGGGATATATGATAATGATCTGGTAAGGGGTAACGCTCAGGGTGGCAACGTTGGAATAAACCGAAGCGACGGAAGAAGGCCCGGTGGACACCCCGTTTTGATTTAAATCCGATTTCACCCGCACAAAGACGTTGGTGGCCACGTTGGCAGGGAGGCCGAGGCTTTGGAATGCCAGGATGTTCAAGGTGCTGTCCGTATAGGCCTTGCTCGTCGTGTTGATGGGCAGGATAATATTGGTGGCATTCTTGAAGCTATCAGAAGCGGCCGCGTCAAATTGCAGGGTATACGTTATATCGGCGCTGTAATTGTAGTTGACCGCCGGCCAGCTGAACGTCACCGCCGTGCTCGAATTGGTCGAGCTGTCCAGGACCACATTTTGTGCCGACGAAGACAAAGTGAAGGGACCGCCGGGCATCATAACTGCGCGTTCTTGCACTTTGTTGCAGGACCCTAGCATCAGCAACCCTGCCCCACCGAAATAAAACAGGTTGTTAACTATATTTTTCATAAAAGGCTTTTGAAATGCAATCAATAAATTTAATATCCGGGGTTTTGGACCAGGTTAGGATTGGCCACCATGTCCGTAGCGGAAACCGGGAATAGGTTGTATTTGCTGTCCACACCGGTTCCGGCTTCCACTCCGCCCTTATAGGGCCACAGGTAGTTGCCACTGGTAAACAACCCGAACCGAACGAGATCCGTGCGCCGGTGTCCCTCCCAGTATAGCTCGCGGCCTCTTTCGTCGATCATAAAGGCTAGGTTCAGTTCGGGAGCCGTGATATTTCCCGTACTGTCTCCGTATGCCCTCATGCGCAACAGGTTAACATAATTCAATGCTGTGTTCAGGTCGCCGCCGGTTCCTCCGCGCAATACGGCTTCGGCATACATCAGGTATACATCTCCCAAGCGGAAAAGAGGAAAGTCGGTATCGACGAAAGTCTTCGAAGGATCGGAACCGGGCTTACCGGTCGAGCTGACGTTTTTGAATTTGGTAATCGCATAACCGTCGCCAAAATTTCCAATCGTTTTGATCTGCAAGGTTTGCCCGCTAGTATAAAACATGGCCCGATGGTCGGTGTTTCCCGAAGGGTCGCTAAACAGACCGACCAGGTGGCTAGTGGTGCGCAATCCGGCCCAGCCGCCCCCGGCAACAATGCCGAACATCGTGGCGTCCATACTTCCCCCGATCTCGGCGTGGATGACATAGGTCGTGTTGCCATAAGACTGGGAAGTAACTCCATTTGCGCGAATGGGGAAAATGATCTCATGCGTGGCTTCATTATCTGTCTCAAAAATCTGAGAGTAATTCGTAGCGAGTGCGTAGACGCCGGAGCCGATGATCTTATTGATATAAGTTAAGGCGTCCGTAGTGCGGTCCGTCCCGGTATACACCATGCCATTCAAATAGATTTTCGCCAGGAGCATCCAAACAGCGCCCTGGTCCGCCCGGCCATATTCGTTCTGGTAAGGCGCCGGCAATAAGGACTGCAACGCGAGCAGCTCGGATTCAACGAATTTGAACACACTGTCCCTCGAAGCCTGTTTGGGGAAAAAGGATCCCACGGGGTCTTTCTCCGTGGCAAAGGGAATATTTCCGAAAAGATCCATCCCGTGCGAATAAGCCAATGCCCGGAGGAATCGGGCCTCGGCAATAAACATTTTAATATTGGTTGCGTCGCTGGAACTAAAGGACGCCACTTTGGAATCCGGCAATTCCCGGATAAACTCATTGCAGGCGGCAATCTCGAAGAACACCCGATCATACATCAACTGGACAAAATAGCCGTTGGGCGTCCAATCTATATTGTGATAGGCCTGGAGATCGTGGTCATTCCAGCCGATGACTGCCTCGTCGGTCGGCAGTTCCTGGGCGTTGAAATAGTTCCGCAAATAGACGTTTGAGCCTACATCCTGGGTACTGATATCCGGATTGGCCAATACGTCTTGTCCGCTCAGCGAAAGCCCTGCGTACAACTTGGCGAGCCCGTCCTTGATCGTCCCCACACTGTTGTAGACGACGGCGGAGGTGGTCTGCACGATAGGCAGGCGATTGAGGTCCTTGGTGCAGGAAACCATCAATCCGCCGGCTAAGACGCAGACAAGCAGGTTATGGAAGAATCGCAGTTTCATTGCTGTATAGTTAAAATGTTTAGTTTAATAGTCCAGGTAAACTCCCAAGGAGAAAATTCTCGGCCTGGGATAGACATTGTTATCGATTCCGCCGAAAACCTCAGGATCCAAGCCGGTGTATTTGGTAATCACAAACACATTCTTAGCTATCGCGGACAGCCGCAGGTTCACGGTGTGGCTGATGACCTTCCCAAAATTGTATCCAAGCACGAGATTGTCCATTCGGATGAACGAAGCATTTTCCACGTAGTAATCAGAATAATATTGGCTGTTGGCAAACATCGTTTTGAGGTAGCTGGCATTGGCGTTGTTGATGAATGCAGAGTTGCTTGTAACGCTATTTAAGGTGCCGCCGGCCGCTACGTTGTTGTAAACGTAGTTGCCAAAATTGCCGCGCAGGGTGAATGACAGGCTCCATTGCTCATAATTAAACTGCGAACTGAACCCGAGAACGACTTTGGGGAGTCCCGACTGGTACCGGTAAAACAGGTTGCTTGGATTATTATTCACGTCGGCATAAACTCCTTCGATGGGTTTGCCATTCTGGGCATACACCTGTTTATATACGTAAAAAGTATACAGTGGGTAGCCAATACTTAAGATCTGGATGGAGTTGCCCGTGCCGCCACCGATATTGCCTGTAAGGATTCCTGCGCTGGTATCGCTAGCAAGCTTGCTCAACTTAGTGATTTTGTTATCATTGTAGGAAATATTGAATCCAAGATCCCAGCGGAAGACTTTGCTGGATACCACCTCCCCATTAAAGGTAAATTCCACGCCCTTGTTGGTGAGGTTGCCCACATTGGTGTACACATGGTTGCTCAGGTTGGCCCCCTCGGCGGTCGGGATATCCACCAGGAGGTTGTTGGTCTGCCGGCTATAGACGTCAATCGAACCGGTGATGCGCCCATTCAGGAATCCATAGTCAAGCCCTGCGTTGTAGGTAGCGGTATTTTCCCACCGGATATTGGGATCGTAGGGTTCAGCCCGGTACGTGTAATAGGATGAATCGCCAAACGGATAGCGTCCGGTTCCCGTGCTATACGTGTAGAGGGGAAGGTAGGGATAAATGGGTCCGATATTTTCCTGGCCGGTGAGGCCGTATCCCAGCCGCAACTTCAGCTCAGACAGAGCCGACGAATTCTTCAGGAAATTTTCCTCTTTGATCCTCCAGGCAAAGGCCAGGGAGGGAAAATAGCCCCAGCGGTTTTGAGGGCTGAAACGGGAAGAGCCATCCGCCCGCAAGGTCCCGGTGAGCAGGTATTTGTCATTGTAGGAATAATTCAACCGGCCGTAAAAGGAGACCAGGGTATGTTGCGTAATGATGTCTGCCGGAGTATTGATCACCACGGTTTTGGCCGCGTTGGTTTGAGGCGTCCCCGGATTGTCATTGTAAAAATCCTGGTATTCGTAACCCGCCGTAGCGTCTATCCGGCTCTTTATTGAGGTAAGATTCTTGTTATAATTTAAATAAAAATCAAACAATTCATTGCGCAGGAATTGGGTATAATGATTTGCATAACCGCCCTGAGCGTAATCGACCGCTACGCTGTCCGGGATATACACATCCCCCATTCCCTGAGATACATCATAGCCAGTATTAATATTGGCATGCAGGTCAGGCAGGAAAGGAAAGGCATAATCCAACTGGATATTTCCGATGCTGCGTTGCACCGTTGCCTTGCTGGAGTATAGCTCTAGTTGACCCAGGGGATTTTTGGTGGCGAGCTGAATGGGGGCGCCGCTGTTGGGATCCAGCCATTCAAAATAGCCGCCATAATTATTCTGGGCGTGAACGGGCTGCGTAGGATCCATCGACAGGGCAGCGCCGATTGCCGATTGATTGGCGAACCGGTTCTTATTGTAAGAGCCCATAATATTTATGTTCACGCGCAGGCTATTGTCCAGCAAGACCGGGCTGATGTTCAGCCGGAGCGAGGTGCGCTGGATGTTGTCCGTCTTGAGAATCCCATCCTGATCCAGGTAGCCGAGAGAAAGTCGGTAAGGCAGGTTCTTGATGCCGCCGCTTAAGCCGATATTGTTATCCGTCCCGAAGGCGGCTTGGTAAATCTGGTCTTGCCAATTGGTATTGTAGGTCCCCAGCAGCGGTTTTTGAGAGGCTGTCCCGAAGCTATCCACGATGGCGCGGATCTGATTCCCGGAAAGCACCTTGACCTCATTGGCTTTAACCGACTCGGAATTGACTGAACTGAAATTAATATGCAGTTTATCCCCACCTCTTCCCTTCTTCGTGGTGATGATGATCACTCCATTGGAGCCCCTGTTTCCATAAATGGCGGTTGCGGAGGCATCCTTTAAAATGGTGAAGCTTTCGATATCGTTGGGATTGATCAGGGAAAGCGGATTGGGAGATCCGGCCAGCCCATCGTCAGACAATGGAACATTGTCGATAACGATGAGGGGATCATTGCTCGCGTTGATCGACGAACCGCCCCGGATGCGAATCACGCTGCCCGATCCAGGTTGACCCCCATTGGAAGTTACGGAAACCCCAGCCACCTTTCCCGCTATAAGACCGTCCGGCGTACTGATGGCACCCTGCTGGAAGTCCTTGGTGGTAACCGTGCTGATGGCTCCCGTCAGGTCCTTTTTCTTGGCGGTTCCATATCCGATCACCACGACTTCATTCAGGGAAGATGTGCCGGCAGTCAGCGAAGAAACCAGGTGGTCGGCAGTTATGGGCACTTCCCGCGAAGTGAAGCCTATCGAGGAAAGAACCAGCGACTGCACGTTTGCGCCGACGGAAATCCGGAAATGACCGAGGCCGTCGGTCGTAGTTCCTTTGGTGGATCCCTTGGGGATCACCGTAACGCCGACTAGGGGAGAACCGTCTTTGGAGTCCGTGATTTCACCGGTAATCACCCGGTTTTGCGCCAATGCGGAAATGCCAATTAATGCAAGGAACACGGCAAAACCTATGCTCACAAGCAATCGAATTTTTCTCATAAATGGCAGTTGTTGATTTTTGAATGATACACCCCTCTTTTCAGAATTGTGTAATCGTTTGCATAAAGTTTATTCAATTTTTAGACCCAGCCAAAATTTTCTACTAAAAAAACAGCGATAATCCGATCCAAATACTAGCCAATCAGGAATTGAAATGTGTAATTCTTACACAATATTTCGGAAAAAAAACATTCCGCCCAAATTATTGGTTATTTTTTTTCGTTTTTCGGAGTATAGTTGATGATTAGGGCCCATCTTGATTTGGTGAGTTTCGGTCTTCAAATGGACAGGAACAAGCCCCATTGGGATGGCCTTTCCTCCAGGAAAGACCAAATCCGCAGGGCAAAATGCTGCACGATCCGGAAAAGTATTTTGGGCAAATCCTTTTTTTTATTTAGCATTGTTGAACAAACGATTACACAAATTGTCCAGCCCCATCACCATTACCAGCATTGCCAAAGAGTTGAACATCACTCCCGCCACCGTCTCCCGGGCCCTCAGAAACCATCCCCGGATTAGCGCCAAAACGAAACTCTCGGTACAGCGGGTGGCAGACCGCCTAAACTATCGACGGAATAAAATTGCCACCTCCCTTCGATCCGGGAAAACGCACATGATCGGCGTGATCATTCCCAGTGCCGAAATCAATTTTTTCGGGTCCGTGGTGCATGGAATTGAGCGCGTCGCCAATGCCTGCGGGTACAATATCCTCATGTATCAGTCCAACGAAAGCCATGAACAGGAAGTAAAAGGGATTGAGACCTTCCTAGCGGCCCGCGTTGACGGGATCCTGGTTTCGATTGCCAAGGACACCGTCAATTGTTCGCATTTTATGGAAGTCCGTCGCCGGCAGGTGCCCTTGGTCTTTTTTGACCGGGCTACGGACGACATTCCGATGCCTTCGGTGGTCATCGATGATTTTCGCGGCGCATATCAGGCTACGGAACACCTCATCCAGCAGGGGTACCAGCATATTGCGCATGTTTCAGGACCCCAATTGATCAAAGTCTTCTATGACCGGCTCAAGGGTTATATGGCGGCATTACAGGCCCACAACATCAAAATCAATCCGCGCTACGTTTATCCGGGAAATGTATCTATCCAATCGGGCCGGGAAGCGGCAACCTATTTCCTTTCATTGCCCCAGCCACCGGATGCGGTCTATGCCGCGGAGGATTTTACGGCCTTGGGGCTGATCAAAGAAATGAAATCCCAGAAAATCCGGATTCCCGAACAGTTCGGTATTGTCGGTTTTGCCAATGAGCTCTTTGGTGAGCACATCAGCCCCACGCTCTCCACCGTGGATCAGCAAACCGTCTTAATGGGGGAAGAATCCTTCAAACTCCTGTTGCAATTGGTGGAACAGGGCGATGTGGAAACAGCTTTGCAGCAAAGAGTCGTGCTGGAACCCATCCTTATTCCGCGGGAATCGTCGATGAGAACCGCGACATGAGGCCCGGCGGCAAAAGACCGCTTTCTCCTTTGTCTTAAGTAATGATGCAATCGATTGCAAGTTGTATCAAATATGTTTGGATAATAAATGACCGCTTGCTCATGAAGTATTTTCTAATCCTGCTCCTGATAGCAGGACTGCTGGGCGCTGGATGCCGAAAATCCACCCCTAACCAGCAGCACGGAAATCCCGGCGGGGGAAACCACCCCAATGATTCGTTCGCCAAGGGAGCGGATGTGAGCTGGCTTACCCAGATGGAGGCCGCAGGCTATTTCTTTTACGACAGCAACGGAGTGAAGAAAGATTGCTTTCAGATACTGGCCGAAAAGGGGATCAACGCAATCCGCCTACGTGCCTGGGTGAATCCCTCCGATGGATGGTGCGATACGCACGATTTGGTCGTCAAAGCGCTTCGCGCCAAACAATACGGGTTCCGGATTCTCGTCGATCTGCATTATAGCGATGTTTGGGCCGACCCAGGCCATCAGCTGAAGCCGGCGCTTTGGGATTCCTTGAGTTTTGCCGCCTTATCCGACAGCCTATCCAGTTATACTTACCATGTCATGGATACGCTGCGCCAAAACGGCATAATTCCTAGTTGGGTCCAGGTAGGCAATGAAACGGACGACGGGTTGCTCTGGGAAGATGGACGGGCTTCAACCAACATGGCGCACTATGCAGCGCTGGTAACTTCCGGATACAAGGCAGTAAAGTCTGTGAGTGATTCCACGCTGGTTGTAGTCCATGTTTCCAACGGATTCGACAGTACTCATTTTCAATGGCTCTTCGATGGCCTTAGAACAAATGGCGCCAATTGGGACGTCATTGGAATGTCGCTTTATCCCAATGCCAGCAACTGGGCCGACCTGAATACCGCATGCCTGGCCAATATGCAGGATATGCTGGCTAGGTATGGTAAGCCCGTGATGATTTGCGAGATCGGCATGCCTGCTGGGGCCGCGAGTGCCTGCCAATCGTTCATTGCGGACCTCGTAGAGAAGACAAGATCCCTGTCGCGCAACCAAGGCCTGGGCGTTTTCTATTGGGAACCCGAAGCCTACAACTGGGAAAGCTATGGTTACGGAGCTTTTAATGCCAATGGCCAACCCACGGTCGCCCTAGATGGTTTTATCGAGTGAACCCGGCGCATAACGTCAAATTTGATGCGATGAAAAAAAAGCAGCGGAGGGCCTATGACTGGATTCGGTGGACAGGACTTTTTTCGCTGGTCCTGCTGGCCTATCCATTTCAGTTTTCCGGAGAGATCCCCAAAGGCGGAGATAGATTCCTGGGCGCCGATATATCCTTTCTCCCGCAACTGGAATCCAGGGGAATGAAATTCTATGAGGATGGTGCGGCCAAAGACGCCCTGGTGATCCTGAAAGACCAAGGGTTCAACGCCATCCGGCTACGGATATTCAACAATCCATCTTCGGACAGCGGATATTCTCCCAAGCAGGGCTTTTGCGATCTGGACCACACGCTCCAGATGGCGCGGCGGATTAAAGCGGCAGGCATGCATTTTCTTTTGGATTTCCATTATTCAGATACCTGGGCCGACCCGGGAAAGCAATTCAAGCCGCTGGCCTGGAAAAACTTCGATTTTCAGGGGCTGCAACAGGCCATGCACGATTTCACCCGGCAGGTCATTGCTGGGCTTCGCGATCAGGGAACTGCGCCCGATATGGTGCAAATTGGAAATGAGATCAACCACGGTCTTCTTTGGCCCGATGGGAAATTTGAACACGCGGACACCCTGGCCGCGTTTTTGCGGTCGGCGATAGCCGCCGTCCGCGAGGTAGACCCATCGATCCGGATCATGCTGCACATTGCCTGTGGGGGACAAAATGAAGAATCCAGGCATTTTCTGGACGCCATGCTGGACCGCCGGGTTTCTTTCGACCTGATCGGGGAGTCCTATTACCCCCGCTGGCATGGAACCCTGGGCCAACTGGACAGCAACCTTACGGATCTCGCTTCAAGGTATAAGCAGAAAATTGTCGTCGTGGAATACTCAAGCCGTAAAAAAGAAGTAAATGACATCTTGTTTAATCTTCCGGGAGACCAGGGCGTGGGGACCTTTATATGGGAACCCCTCAACACCTGGGAAAGGGTATTTGACAACAAGGGGCAAATGAATGATTCGCTGATGAGATTATATTCGGGCCTCGCGAGAACATATGGGATTTCCCCACGCTAAAAATCAATACCAAACCATTTCTTCCTTTCTTTCTTGTAATACTTCTCGTAGTTGAATTTGTACAGTTTGCCCGGTCTGTGCGGAACATCCGATTCGTATTCCTGCGTGTCCTCCAGCAGTTCCATGGAAAAGAATTTTTTTCGGAAATTCCGCCGGTCCAATTTGACATCCAAAATCGCTTCATATAGATTCTGCAGTTCCCGAAGGGAAAACTGCTTCGGCAATAGGCTGAATCCAAGCGGATGCTCCTGGATCCGGCGCTGCAGCCATTCATAGCAAACAAAAAGTATGCGTTGATGGTCGAATGCCATATCGCAGAGGCTTCGCACGCGATGCCAATGCAGCTCGTTATCGTGCATCTTGAGCCGGTGGTGATGAATATTGATGAGGGAGCAGTAGGCGATGGTCACCACCCGGGCAGCGGGATGCCGCTTTACTTCACCGAATGCGCGCACTTGTTCCAGGTAGACGTCGTCCATGCCGGTACGCTCCTTCAGGATCCGGTAAGCCGAATCTTCGAGGTCTTCATGATTGTTTACCAAATCACCCAGCAAGGACCATTTGCTTTCAAATTTCTTCATATCGGACTTGATCAGGAGCACTTTCAATTCATTCTCGTCAAATCCGAAAATCACGCAATCCACCGAAACACCGATGATTCCATCGTTCTCGAGCTGATTGAGAATCGTCTTGATGTCTTTTTTCCTGGCCAGCGTCGCCGCTTCGGTGGAAATTCCGTTATTGCTCATGTTTTGGTTGCATTGTATCGACTAGCGAATTTAACATTCGCGTAAATTATCCACAACTAATTTTCTCGGTACTCCCTTCGGCCAAGGGATCCGGAAATCCCCCATTCACGTACATTTACGTGGGCAAAAGAAGACTATGTATTCTCCAGCACTCACCAAGGAATTGCAGAAGGCAACGTCCGATCTCCTGAAAAAAAGCGAAAAGAAGTTGGTTGCCGATTCAGAATTGGAATCGCTCCGCGATGTCCTGCGGTTTCACGAGTACCGCTATTATGTGCTCAGCGATCCTTTGGTTTCCGATTTTGAATACGATATGCTGTATAAGGAACTGGAGCGGCTGGAAGCGGAATTTCCCAATCTGAGAACTGCAGATTCGCCTACGCAGCGGGTGGCCCGGGGCCTTACCAAAGATTTTCCAACGGTTCAGCACCTGGTCCCGATGCTCTCGCTCGAGAATTCGTACAATGCAGGGGATCTGCTGGACTGGGACCGCAAGGCCCGCGAGCTGACGGGCCTGAAGGAATTGGAATATTGCGTCGAACCCAAATTCGACGGAGCCAGCATTTCCCTAATTTATGACCACGATATGCTGATCCGGGGCGCCACCCGGGGCGATGGAATTGAGGGCGACGACGTCACGGTCAATATCCGTCAAATCCGCTCCGTACCGCTTTCCGCCCGATTTTCGAGGTATGGCATTCAACAGATCGAGATCCGCGGCGAAGTGCTGATGAACAAAAGCAGCTTCAAAAAGTACAATGAGCAGCTGATAGCTCAAAGCCTGCCTCCCTTGGCCAATCCGCGCAACGCAGCCTCCGGCTCCCTCCGGATCAAGGATCCGGCGGAAGTAGGGCGTCGAAACCTGGAAGCCTTCCTTTATCATGTTAGCTACTACACTTCCGTTGCCGGAGTTAAGGAAGTTCCCGGGCAAGGATCCTTAAAACCCACCGTCAAAAAAAAATCGCCCGGGCAAGACGAATTGCTGAACACGCACAGCGGTTCGCTGCAAATGTTGTGGGACCTGGGATTCCGCAGTCCACAAAAGGAAAAAAAGCTTTTTCGGGGTATCCAGGCCGTAATGGACTACTGCGCGGTTTTTGAAAACCAGCGGGATGAATTGCCCTACGAAATAGACGGACTCGTCATCAAAGTCAATGAATTCGCCTTACAAGACCGCCTGGGAATGACTACACACCATCCGCGTTGGGCGATTGCCTTCAAATTCAAGGCAAGGCAGGCGACGAGCAAGCTGACGAAGGTAGAATTCCAAGTAGGACGAACCGGAAGCATCACCCCGGTCGCCAAGATCGATCCAGTGCTCATAGGAGGAGTCACCGTTACTTCTGTTTCCTTGTTCAATGAAGATTTAGTGAACGAAAAGGACCTGAAGATCGGAGACACGGTTTTGGTGGAGCGGGCCGGAGATGTCATTCCCTATATTGTCAAACCGCTGAGCGAACTACGAAATGGATCCGAAAAGAAAATCATCTTTCCCACGCATTGTCCCGCATGCGGCGACAAGCTAATCCGGTCTGAGGAAGAAGCCGCTTGGAGATGCGTCAACATCAATTGCCCGGCCCAGGTAGTCGAGCGGATCATTCATTTCGCAAGCAAAGATGCCATGGATATCCGCAGTCTGGGAGACGCCAATGTGCGAAAATTTTACGGTCTGGGTTACCTGAAGGATATTCCCGGTTTGTATCGGCTTCCTTATGAGCAGATTTCAGCCCTGGAAGGCTATGGGGATAAAAGCGTCACCAACCTTCAGGCAGCCATAACCAAATCCAAGGAGCAACCGGTCCACCGGCTGATTTTCGCCCTCGGGATACGCTATGTCGGAGAGACCACTTCCAAAACCCTCGCTCATGCCATAAAGGATCTCAACGATTTCCGCAAGTTCTCCCTGGAGGAATTGTTAAACCTGGAGGACGTCGGACCCAAAGTGGCCGGCAGCATCTACCAATTTTTCCGCAATGAAGACAACCTGCGGATGCTGGACAGCTTGAAATCATACGGCTTGAATTTTAACAATGCTGGAGATGCTTCGGTCCATGGCAGCGACCTGGAGGGACAAACCTTTCTTTTTACCGGGACGCTGGCCAAATTAAAACGAAGCGAAGCGGAGGAGATGGTAGAAAAAAATGGCGGTTCCATTCTTTCCGGCGTAAGCAGCAAGCTCAACTTTCTTGTGGTCGGTGAGGACGCCGGTTCCAAGCTGGAAAAAGCCAAGAAAATCCCCACCGTGAGGATTCTTACGGAAGACCAATTCTTGCAATTCATTAACGACTGACATTATTTCCGAGTGGGATGGAATTCGATGCAGATTTTTGTAACTTTAAGGAAATTGCAGGCGATGATCAAGAAAATTCCCGGTGAATCATGGAAACCCCTCGAGTTTCCTGGCTGGAAGCAACTACGAAAAAAATATGCTTTATCATCGATCGGCCGCGTCGGCAGCTATTCCAAGCAAATCGTAGAGGATGGAAAGTTACTTAACGGATCATTAACTACCGGGTATAAGACCTTGAACCTGCATCGCCCGGGCAATAACGGCACCCTCTATATTCACCGCGAAATTGCCCGCCTTTTCCTGAAAAAGGTCTCTCCCAAACATCGGTATGTCATTCACGTCAACCACAATAAGCTGGACAATTCGGTAAAGAACCTGCGTTGGGCCACTTTGGAGGGCATGATCCGTCACCAGCAGGAGAGCCCGGCCAAGATCGCCTATAAGAAAGTCCAGGCAAACCGAACGGTAGGCCTCAAACTGACCGCCACCCAAGTCAAATCCATAAAGAAGACCCTATCCAGCAAGAACCGCCAGCTTACCATCAAGCGTTTGGCTGACAAATACGGAGTCAGCGAAATGACTATGTATCGCATCAAGAGCGGCGAGAACTGGGCCCGCATCAAATAATACTGCCACTTTCTTTTAATACTGCCACTTTCTTTCCGTCCATTTACCCCGAAAAAATGCCTATTCACCGAATATTTTTTATTCCTTTGTCCGGTCTGACTCTTTAAATGAATCAAATGCTGCAGCCCGCCACCCTGAATTTTCTGAAAGCCCTCAAGAAAAACAACAACAAAGCCTGGTTTGATTTGCATCGCAAATCCTACGAAGAGGCAAAAAACGATTTTGTGGCATTCATCCAGGCCGTCATCGAACTGCAAGCCAAGAACGATCCTACGATCGGTTCCCTCCAGGCAAAACAATGCATTTTCCGGATCAATCGGGACATTCGGTTCTCTAAAGACAAATCACCTTACAAGACCGTTATGGGCGCTTCCATCAAGCGGGGAGGACGGAAATCGGTATTTGGCGGTTACTATTTCCATTGCCAGCCTGGTGACAGTTTTGTCGGGGGAGGCCTTTGGATACCCATGCCCCCGGATCTGAAAAAAGTGCGGCAGGAAATTGAATACGGTTTGGATGAATTCAAGAAGATCCTGAGTTCAAAAAAATTCACCACGACCTACGGCAAGACTTTGTATCAGGGCGAGGAGTCCGTGTTGGGCAGGATCCCGCAAGGTTTTGACAAAGACAGCCCCGCCGCCGAATACCTCAAAATGAAGAGCTTTATCGCGATGCGGCCAATGGCGGACAGTGAACTTACGGCTAAAAATCTGCAAAAAAAGACCGTGGATGCATTCGAAGCCCTGCGGCCCATGCTGGAGTTCCTCAACCGCGCCCTGGATTAATTAACTCCTAATCAGCCTAGCAAGGATTTCTCATACAGGTATTCCGCAATCTGGACGGCGTTCGTGGCCGCCCCCTTTCTCAGATTATCGCTCACGATCCATAGGTTCAGGGTATTGGCCTGGGTATCGTCCCGGCGAAGCCTACCCACGAACACCTCGTCTTTCTCATGGGCATCCCTGGGCATGGGATACCGGCTCTTAGCGGGTTCATCCACCACCACGATTCCAGGCGAGCGCGCCAGTATTTGCCTTAGCTCGGTCAAATCGAAATCCCGTTCAAATTCTACATTTACGGATTCGCTATGACCACCCATAACTGGAATGCGCACCGTAGTCGCCGTAATCCGGAGGCTCTCGTCACGCATAACCTTTTTGGTTTCGTTGACCATCTTCATCTCTTCCTTACTATATCCATTGTCCAGAAATACATCGACCTGGGGAATGGCATTGAGGTCGATTGGATGGGGGTAAGCCATTTCACCCCGCAATCCCTGGCGTTCATTCATCAACTGGGCAACCGCCCTGACCCCCGTTCCCGTGACGCTTTGGTATGTAGAAACGACGATGCGCTTTATCCGATAGCGATGATGCAAGGGATTCAAGGCTACTACCATCTGAATAGTTGAACAGTTCGGATTGGCAATGATGCAGTCGTCTGCATCCAGCACATCGGCATTCACTTCCGGAACCACGAGTTTTTTGCCGGGGTCCATGCGCCAAGCCGAGGAATTGTCAATGACTTTAATTCCTGCTTCGGCGAACCGCGGCGCCCATTCCAGGGAAGTCATTCCACCCGCTGAAAACAAGGCCAGCGAGGGACGAGCATCAATGGCTTCCTGTACGCTTACGACCCGGCAGGGTCTATCCCGGAATTGAAGCTCCCTCCCCAATGACTTGGATGAAGCTACCGGTATGAGGGTGGTAACCGGGAAATTCCTTTCTGCTAGAACTTCCAGCATTTTGGTGCCAACCAGTCCGGTGGCACCTACGACGGCAATTTTCATGTGTTTATTTCATTTTGCGGACATTCTCCCTATCGGCCTAAGCCCGGTTATTGACCTGAAACACCCAACAACAAAAAGCCTTCCGAAGAGGAAGGCTAGTATTATCTTGACACACAAAACAATCCTTACCCTTCCTGCTTAAGGAACCCGGTCTTGATCTGCTTCGTCTGTTTATTTTTCGTTGTCATGCGGGGACACAAAGCTAATACAAGGATCAAGGTCATCCAAATTTAAATCGCCGGAGAGGTAGAAAAGCGATCGCATTCAGCGCTACCAGAACCTGATCCGGCTGCTGTCGGGCAGGTACATCTTATCTCCTTCCTTTACGTGGAAGGCATCGTAGAAAGGGGTAAAGTTCATCAATGGGCCAAGGACCCGGTACATGGGAGGTGAATGGGGATCTACGTTAATTAGCGTGCGAACTTGACTGGGCCTGGCCAGCATTCTCCATATCTGTGCAAGGGAAATGAAAAACCGCTGGTCCGGAGTTAGTCCGTCAATTTTCGTGCTGTCCTGCCCTTCCTTGGTCATTTTGAAAGCATTGTAGGCTATCACCAGTCCCCCCATATCAGCAATGTTCTCCCCATCAGTCAATTCGCCATTGATGTGCAGGGAATCGAGCACCGTAAACCGGCTGAAAAGCTCGGCCACTTTTTTGGCCTTGGCTACAAATCGTGCGCTATCCGATTTACCCCACCAATTTTTTAGATTGCCATCCTTGTCGTATTGAGCCCCCTGATCATCGAATCCATGGGTCATCTCATGACCGATCACCATGCCGATCCCACCGTAATTCATTGCGTCATCCGCTTGCGGATCAAAAGCGGGGGATTGAAGGATCCCCGCAGGAAAAACGATCTCATTGAAGGTCGGATTGTAGTATGCGTCTACGGTAGAAGCCGTAATGAACCATTCCGTCCGGTCTACCGGTTTGCCCAGTTTGCTAAGCTGGTACTGGTACTCGTTTTTTTGGCAGGAAACCAAATCCTCGAAATAATGACCGCGATCAATGGAGACCCGGCTGTAGTCGCGCCATTTCTCCGGATATCCAACCTTTTTCAGGAAAGCCTGCAATTTGTCTTTGGCAATTGCCTTGGTGCTGTCCGACATCCAATCGAGTTTGCCGATCCGATCCCTGAGAGCGGCCTGCAGGTTATTGACCAAGTCTACTATCCGCTGTTTGGCTTCGGGTGGGAAATATTTCTTCGCATACAGGTGGCCTAGACCGTCCCCGAGGTTTTGATCGACCACGGCATAAATTCTCTCCCAGCGCGGTTTCAGCGAGTCTTGGCCATTCAGCAACTTCAGGTATCCAAAGCGGGTATTCACGAACGCCATGCTCAAGTCTGATGCGTAGTCGTCCGCGACGTGAAAGCGGTAATACGCCTTCCAGGTAGAAAGAGGAACGGATGCAAGCAAATCATTGAGCTTCTTGTAGAATGCCGGTTGTGCAATATCCAGGGAATCCAGGTGAACGCCCGTCTGAGTGAAAATATTTGTCCAGCCAATTCGCGGCGTCGTTTGCTCCAAAGCGTTCAATTTAATCATGTGATAGTTGCTTTGAGGGTCCCTTAGCTGCACATTGGTCCGGTGGCTGCCGGCCATTTCCTTTTCGAGCGCATACACAGCCTCAGATTCTTTTGTTGCCTCGGCAGGATTAACGCCGGTGAGAACAAGCAACTGGACTATATACGCTTTATACGCCTTCTGCAGGGCCAGAGTAGCCGAATCCTTGCGGAAGTAATAATCGCGGTCAGGCAAGCCAAGGCCCGTTTGACCCAAGGAAAGAATATTCATCCGGCTGTTTTTCTGATCTGCCCCGATACCGAAAGAAATGACATAGCTGTGGTTCTGCAAATTCATGTAGGCTTCAAACGCCATCAGGTCCTTGACATTTCGGAACGAATCGATTTTGGCCAAATATAGCTTCAGAGGCTCATATCCGAGCTTTTCTATAGTTCCGGAATCCATGCCTGCTGCGTACAGGTCGCCTACCAATTGCTCAACCGAGCCTTGCGTTTGGCCGCCTGACGAAACAGAATCCAAGATGCTCCGCAGCCTCGCTTTCGTGGTATCCAATACATTATAGAAGGTACCCGTGGCCGCTTCCGTGGGTGGAATTTTGGCGCGCTTTAGCCATCCGCCGTTGACATATTGGTAAAAATTGTCACCGGGCTTCACGGAACTGTCCATATTGGCGCTCAGAATAAAGCTTCTTTCCGCGGCGGAATTCGAATTGGACTGGCAGGAAACCAGGGAAATGATGACGGCAAGAACCGCCAACCAGGATTTGCATTGCATATAGTCAGGAGTTTAGAATTTCCTCATTACTAATTAAAAAAGGTAGTGATCCACTAGGCAGGTTTGCCAAAGGGAACTCAGATATCTAAACCAGGGAGATATCGAAGTTGACCAAATCAACAAATTGATGAATGCGATTCTGTATGTCTTCGCGGTTGACTTCCTTTAAGCGGGTTGCTCCAAACTTCTCCACACAAAAAGACGCCATCGCCGAACCAACAATGATGGCGGTCTTCATATTCTCAAAGGAAATGTCTTTCGTATGGGCGATATGGCCCATGAACCCCCCGGCAAATGTGTCACCCGCGCCCGTCGGATCGAAGACTTCTTCCAGCGGCAAGGCTGGCGCAAAAAATACCTCGTTTCCGTGAAACAGGAGGGCACCGTGCTCGCCCTTTTTGATGATCAGGTAACTCGGACCCATTCGCATGATGGTTTTGGCCGCCTTTACCAGGGAATACTCTCCTCCCAACTGGCGGGCTTCGCTATCGTTGACCATGAGCAGGTCCACTTTTTTTAGCACTTCTTTCAACCCTTCGAGGGCTGTTTCCATCCAAAAATTCATGGTATCCATTACGATCAGCTTCGGCCTTTGCCTGAGCTGATTGATGACGCTGAGCTGGATCCCCGGCATCAAATTGCCCAGCATCAGGAATTCGCTTCCTTGATAGGATTCCGGCAGGTGCGGGTTAAAATCAGCGAGGACATTCAAATCCGTAACCAAGGTGTCACGGGTGTTCATATCCAAATGGTAACGGCCGCTCCAGAAAAAGGATTTTTTATCCGGTACAATTTCCACGCCTTTCAGGTCTACTCCTCTTTTCTCTAATTCTTTTATTTCATCCTGCGAAAAGTCATTTCCAACGATGGAAACCTGGAAGATGGGCTGAACGAAATTAGAGGCGGCGTAGGCAGCGTAAGTGGCTGAACCGCCCACAATCCGGTCGGTTTTGCCGAATGGCGTCTCAATGGCGTCATAGGCCATGCTTCCAACAATGATCAGCGACATATCAGAAATCTTTTATCCCAGCGAAACTCTGATGGAGGACATATGTCCCAACAGAAAACGAGTCGTTTTTCTAACGTGCAAACCTAACGGAATTTTGGATGGGGCAAAGGGCCATTATGGGGTATGTGACAGGAGGCCTCATACCTAGGGTTAGCGTATCGGGATCCGGTATAGGTGGACGGAAAGCAAGAGGGACCACCGAATGGATTGGAGATCATCCGTGCCTGAAAGGTATCAGGCAAAAGACCGGCCTAACAAGGTTGGATTCCGGGATATTTACAATCAAGCTCAGATGGATGGACAATTATTCCACGCGCAAGGTCTTAACGGGGTTTGCCGCTCCGGCTCGAATGGCTTGCATGCCTACGGTAAGGAGCGCGATGCACAAAGCCACGAATCCGGTAATGGCAAAAACCTCCCATCCGATCGGTATCCGATAGGCATACCCATCGAGCCATTTGTGCATAAAATACCAGGCCAGGGGAGCTGCCAAAACTATGGCTACCAGAACGAGCTGCAGAAAGTTCCGGGAAATCAGGAGCACGATCGAGGGGATAGAAGCACCCAGCACTTTACGAATGCCGATCTCCTGGGTCCGGTTTACGACCGCCAGGGCAGCCAGCCCGAACAAACCCAAACAGGCCAGGAAAATAGAAATCCCTCCGGCCCAACCAACGATCCGGCTCCAACGTTTTTCCGAATCATAGAAATGGTCCAGGTCTTCATCTAAGAAGCTATACCGGAAAGGAATCCCCGGCTCGAGGACATCCCAATCCTTCTTGATGTGCGCGAGTGTGGTACCCGGATCGCCTGGACGAATGCGCACAAAAAAGTCGCTGGGATTATCCATTTCCCCATGCCCAATCATGGTAAACAGCTGGGGGCGCACTTTCCGGGTCAGGGGTTCGAAATTGAAATCCTTGACAACGCCAATAATCGTTTTCCGCTTCCCGGTGTCCATCACGCCTTCGACCAGTTGCTGGCCGACCGCGTCGGCCGGATGTGCCGCAATATATTCGGCAGCCAGCTCCTCGTTGACTACTACCGATTCCGAAGAATCCGTCAGGATATGCGAATCAAAGTTCCGGCCGGCAACCAGTTGCATACCCATGACCGGGAGATATTCGGGATCTATCGGGTAGACGATGGGAAAAAATTCTTTGCTGTGAAAAAAATACCGGTCGTTCATCTCCCCATTCCCCTTGCCAAGGCCAAAGGATGAGGAGGCGACGCCCATTACTTCCGAATGGGACTCGAGCCTATGTTCAAAAACGGCATAAATTCTCTGTGGGTCTGCCAGGCCGGCACGAACTACAATTACGTGTTCCTTGTCAAATCCCAGGTTTTTGGAACGCATGAATTCCAATTGCCGGAAAATCACCAGGGTGGAAATGATGAGCCCGATAGAAAGCAGGAATTGCACCGTTACCAAGGAGCGCGTAAACAGGTTGGAGCCACCGAGCCTGATCTTGCTTTTCAGGACCTCCACTGGCCGGAATCCGGAAAGGATCAGCGCGGGATAAGATCCTGCGACTATACCTACCAGCAGCATCAGACCGGCCAGCATCCAAAGCAATTCCGGAAATTGCGTAAACGAGAACCGCAGGTCCCTCCCGCAGAGACGGTTAAAGAGGGGCAGCAAGAGATTGGCAAGCAAAAAACCCAAACCGGTGGAAATGACGCTCAGGAGCAGGGACTCAGTCAGAAATTGAATCGCCAGCTGTTTACGATGACCACCGATTACCTTGCGGATACCTACTTCTTTGGCCCTTCCCGCTGAACGGCCAATAGCAAGGGTAGTAAAATTGATGCAGGCGATCAGCAAGATGGCGGAAGAAATGCCGATCAGGATCCATATGTTCTTGGGATCGGTTGTATACCCCTCTCCCACATCGATTTCTGTGGATGTATGGCTTTCACGAAGCGGGCGCAATTCAAAAGTCGTCGCATTGCGCATAGCTGGCTTGACCTTTGTTGCCGTCACCTCGGGGACGTAGCGCGACCGAAATTCCGTCATCCGCTCCGGTTGCTTATTCAGGCGGCTCCCGTTTTTCAGCAAAACGTATGTTTCGTCTCCGTAGGTAAATCTCCAGCTATTTACCCCGTCTTTGCGATCATTGGTGGCCGCAAGAAACTCGAACGATCCCAGGATGTCGAACCCAATACTGGAATTGGTAGGGATGTCCTCCGCAATAGCGCTGATCCGGAATGGTTCATAGCCCGTATCGATCTTAATCTCCAAGGTCTTGCCTACCGGATCCGCCGATCCAAAAAGTGCTATGGCTTTTTGCCGGGTAAGAACGATTGAATGCGGATCTCTTAAGGGGTCGGCCGGGTTCCCGGAAAGAATTCGGAATGAAAAAATGGAAAAAAGCTCGGGATCGGCAAAGGCAACGGGTTCATTAAATACCGAGTGGTCGGCGCGGACCAAATATCTACCGTACCCATTGAAACGGGCAAAGGATTCCACGTCAGGGAAATCCTTTTTCATCGCAGGTCCCAATGGCATGTACAAACCAGCGGTTCCCCTTTCCTTCCCCGCGTCATTTTTCGACACTTCGGCAACCCGGAAAATGCGGTCGGCTTTCAGGTGAAAGCGGTCGTAGCTGAATTCATGGATAGCATAGAGCAAAAAAAGGCAGAAGCAGCCGATCCCTATCGACAGGCCCGAGACGTTGATCAAAGCCAGTACTTTTTGCCTGGAAAGTATCCGCACGGCCGTCTTAAAATAGTTGCGCATCATCCGCATAGAATCAATATTAGAGGTTATTGAATTCGAATCAAATAACCCCCTAAGCCGGTGCCAGAATTCTAAGCGATTAAAATACAATTATTTCTGAAGTAGTCAATAGGTCGCACTGTACGCTTTCAATACATCATGTGACCGGAATATGCTTAGACTGTCTATTTATCGCACAGGGCCTAATTTTGCATCCATGTTAAAAGGAGGAAGTAATTATATGGCCATTATTTCGCCAAACAAGAAGTACCCTTTACTAGTGTGGCTACTAAGCTGTGGCCTATTCTGTCCTCTAAGTTTATCAATTTTAGTTTTTATAGAAATGCATACCGCCTTTACGAATGCCAGAGATTTCCTATCTTTTTTTCTATTTGCAATTTTGTACGGCTTGGCTTATTCGATACCAGTATTAAGTATTGTGTATTTGGTTCAGTTTATAAAAAAACTGCTTCATGAAAATCATCCTTGCTTTTGCCATTTCGCTGATAACCAGCCATATCAATGGTCAAGATACTTTAAAAAAGCCAAAAGAATCAACGGATACATCTGCGTTGTACAAAGTAGAGATTGAGTCCCAATATCCAGGAGGAACTGATGCGTGGAAGAACTTTTTGATTAGGGCAATGCATTATCCTGACGCGGCAGTAAGGAACAGAATAGAAGGCATAGTTATCGTGCGATCTATTGTTGACGCGGATGGGACAGTAAGTGACATTCTCGCAGTAAGTGGGCCTGAAGAATTGAGACATGAATCAGAGCGTATTATTAGAAAGAGCGGTAAATGGATTCCGGCATTTCAACATGGACACAATGTTAAATCATATAAACAGCAGCCGTTTGTTTATAGGATGAATTAAAGTAAATTTTATCTTCATTCGTCCGGGTCTAACTGATACATCATTGCCCTATTTATCTTTGCGAGGCCTATGTCCAAGGTCGGGATCAACAAGAACAGCAGCAAGAAGGAGATCATCATTGAGCAGGCTTCCAAACTATTTGGCGAAAAGGGTTTTGGATCTGCTTCGATGCGGGACCTTGCCGAACAAGTAGGGGTTGAAGCAGCCAGTCTGTACAATCACATCCGTTCCAAGTCAGATATCCTGCAAGCCATTTGCTTTCGGGTGGCCAATGAATTCATTTCCCATCTCGAAAAGGTAGAAAGGGGGAATGAATCCAGTCTCCAGAAGCTGGAGACCATTATTCGATTCCATATTCGCATGATGCTGGATCAATATGAATATGTATATATATCCGATCACGAATGGAGGCATCTGCCCGAACCGTATTTATCGAATTTCTTGAACCAGCGGCGCAGCTACCGAAAAAGGCTGGGAGACCTGATTGATTCAGGCATTGCCAGAATGGAAATCAGGCCGATAGATGCTTATGTGGCCGTCCTGACATTGTTGTCTGCGATCAGCGGCATTGAATCCTGGCAGCGATCCAGGAAAAGCACTAGCGCGGAGGTCCTGGAAGAAAACATGGTCCGGTACCTCATCGATGGACTGAAACCAATACAACAAAAACCGGATTCCGCTTAACCAACAATACATAGTGGCCATTCATTTTTGGAAATTGAAAATTGCCGATGTGCACAGGGAAACGGCTGATTGCGTTTCCCTGGTTTTTGAGGTGCCTAAAGGACTGGAAGAGATTTTCCAATTCAGGCAGGGCCAAAGCCTTAGTGTGAAGACAATCATTGATGGAGAGGAGGTACGCAGATCTTACTCAATTTGCAGCAGCCCGCTGGACAATGAGCTCCGAGTCGCAGTAAAACGGGTTGATTCCGGCAAATTTTCCACTCTGGCCAACCGCGACTTGAAGGCCGGATCAGAAATAGAGGTGCTTCCGCCCATTGGAAGCTTTTTTACCGAATTGAATCCTGCCCAAGCCAAAAATTACCTGGCGTTTGCGGCGGGAAGCGGGATAACTCCCCTGCTTTCGATCATCAAGACCACGCTAGCCATTGAACCCCGCAGCAACTTTACGCTCATCTATGGCAATCGAAACCGGCAGTCCATCATATTCCGGGAACAGCTGGAAGGACTGAAGAACCGGTATATGGGTCGATTGGCGGTACATTATGTGCTAAGCCGAGAGAAAACCGATGCGCAGATTTACCGCGGTCATATCGACGGCAAGAAATGCCAGGAGCTCGCCGGAAAGATTCTTTTCCCTTTGCAGGCCGATGAAATATTCATTTGCGGTCCGGAAGCCATGCTCTCCTCCCTTCGCTTATGGCTGGAAGACCAAGGCGTCGATCCGAAAAAGATACACTTTGAGCGGTTCAATGCCCCGGAGCAAGGTCTGGCTGCTTTAAATTCCGGATCGAAACCACCCGATTCCGGCACCAGCCGGGTTACTCTGCGGATTGATGGGGTCAGCGTGGAATTCGGACTGGCGCGCAACGGCCTGAGCATTCTTGAAGCTGCCCTCGACCAGGGTATTGATCTCCCCTTTGCCTGCAAGAGCGGCGTATGTTGTTCCTGCCGGGCCAGGCTCCTGGAAGGAAAGGTGTCCATGGACGTTAATTATGGGCTGGAGCCTGAAGAATTGAGCGTGGGATACATCCTGACCTGCCAGTCACATCCCCTGACGGAAAGCTTGCTTGTCGACTTTGATCAGAAGTGATTTTCATGTTGAGGTTCTTGACTCATTCAGGCGGCGGCTGATGGCCATGGAGCCCTGCCTTCACAGCGGACAGGGATTGTATCACAAATGCACAGACCTCAGCCTGGCATTCGAATAAAGTGCTGTCATTCATTTAAATATAGATTGGCATTCCGATTGATCCTGCCGGGGGACCAAATAGGCCTGAAAACAACTAGCAAGATTCTCCTTCTTTTCAAAAAAGCCAAAGCATCATGATCAAAAATTTCTTCCTAACCGCTCTCAGAAGTCTAATGAGGGCCAAAGGATACGCGTTAATAAATGTCGGTGGACTTTGCCTGGGACTGGCTTGTGCGATGCTCATCCTCCTGTTCGTCAAAGATGAATTGAGTTATGACCGATTTCACCCCAATGAGAGCCGCATCTACCGGATAGTCAGTGGTTCGCTGGGGGAAGGCGGTATACCGCAGATGGATTCCAATACCGGATACTTCCAGGGCCCTAAATTCACTGCAGGAGTTCCGGGAATCGAAACTTTTGTGCGTGTCATGGGAGGATCCGGTGATTTGAAATGGGGTCGGGAGATCAAATCCCAGGAATTGCTTTATGTCGATTCCAATTTTTTTTCAGTTTTCCGTTTCCCCTTACTGGCAGGAAATGCAAGGGCCGCCTTGCTGGATCCGCATTCTGTTGTGGTATCGGAAGACCTCGCCAAAAAGCAATTCGGCACGCAGGATGCGCTGGGAAAGATAATTTCCATAAAAACACAGGATCAATTCGTTCCTTATACCGTTACCGGAGTATCTAAAAGATGCCCGTTGAATTCTTCCATCAAGTTTGACCTTTTGCTGCCCCTTCGGGTATCCCGGGAAGACGAAGAATCCAACCTCAACTGGTTTAGCTTCTTTCTGAATACGTTTGTCGTCCTTCGCCCTCACGCGGAGGTCAAGACCGTGGAGGCTCGAATAAAAAGCGTCTATGAATCGGACGCTAAAGAAGCCATAAAGACAATTAGGGAAAAATATGGTGGCAAAGCTTTGATGTTCTACGCCTTGCAGCCTTTGACCGATATGCATCTCAATAAGGATCTGCCGGCCCAAAATGGACTATTCGATGCCAGCAATTCAATGTATTCCCTGTTGCTCTCTGCCATAGCTCTATTCATATTGCTGATCGCCTGCATCAATTTTGTCAACCTCATGTTGGGACGTTCCATGAAAAGGGCGAAGGAAATCGGTGTCCGGAAAGTGGCGGGCAGCAGCCGTAGACAACTCGTACTACAATTCATGGGCGAGTCCCTGATCCTTTGCCTGATTGCATTCTGCCTGGCCATCGGCCTGGTGCAAATGCTCTTGCCATTGTTCAACAGCCTTTCCAACAAATCTTTATCCATATCCTATCTCCTAGACTGGAAATTGGTCGCCGAATTTGTGGGCCTGTTCCTAGCCACCGGCATACTGGCCGGTTTCTATCCCGCCCTGGTCTTGTCCAACTACAATCCGGTTCAGACATTGACGAACCGGTTCCGGCTCGCCGGCAAGAATTACCTCCAAAAATCCCTGGTAGTTTTGCAGTTCGTCATGGCATCCTTCCTCATCATGTCCACCTGGATCATCTCCCGGCAATTCGATTACCTGACGAAGCAAAAACTGGGTTATGACGACAGCAGCCTGGTGACCATCAATAAAGGGAACCTGAAACGAACGGAAGCCCGTTTGTTCGAGCAGGAGCTGTTAAAAGACAAGGATATCCAAGGCGTTGCCCCCAAGAATCAGGATTTTTGGTACACCGTTGCCAAAGTGAACGGCGACTCGATTCTCAGCTTCTGCTACATGACCGTGAATGAATCATTCCTTCCCCTGCTGCACATTCCGATCGTCAAAGGCAGAAATTTCTCTTCCGAATTCCCCTCGGATTCCACCAACTCCGTATTGGTCAATGAAGCATTCGTAGCCAAAGCCGGATGGAAAAACCCGATCGGACAACAAGTAAATTTTTGGACAAGAAAAAATAAAGAGGTGTACACCGTGGTTGGAATAGTCAAGGATTACCATTTCCAGCCATTAGACAGCAAAATTGGCCCGGAATTGTTTACGATGAAAGCGGGCAACGATTATGGCTCGGTTTATATCAAGATCAGACCGACCTCTGAAACTTCCAGTCTGGCATACATCAAAAAGACCTTTACCGGCCTGTTCCCGCTAAGCCCTTATACGTATCATTTTAAAGATGAAGAAAACAGGCAGCATTTCGAAGCGGAATCCAAATGGAAGCAGATCATGTTGTTCGGCGCCCTCCTGACCATTTTTGTTTCCTGCATTGGTCTATTCAGCCTGTCCGTTTTATCTGCCGAGCGTCGGACCAAGGAAATTGGCATCCGGAAAGTAATGGGCGCTTCCGTGTCTGCCGTGGTTCGCCTTCTTTCCTCCGACTTCATCCGGCTGGTCCTGATTTCCCTGCTAGTCACCATACCCGCTGCTTATCTAGCGGCCAATGACTGGCTCGACCACTATGCCTATCACACGAAATTGAATGCCTGGATCTTTGCGGGCGCCAGTGTCCTGGTGATTGCCATCGCGCTATCCGTGGTATCCGTTCAGGCGATCCGGACCGCCGTCGCGAATCCGGTGAAGAGCCTTCGTACGGAATAGGAGCGGTGCTGACTGCGGGAAGCTGTAACTTTGCATTGGCCCATTTCGGCCTTCCTATGTCGGAACAGGAACTTCAATTTCAGGACAAAATCGACCGGGAGATCCGCATCGAACCCAGGGACTGGATGCCGGATGCCTACCGCAAGACCTTAATCCGGCAGGTCTCCCAGCACGCGCACAGCGAGATCGTCGGGATGCTGCCGGAGAGCAACTGGATTACCCGGGCCCCTTCGTTGCGAAGAAAAGCCATTCTTATTGCCAAGGTTCAGGACGAGGCGGGTCACGGGCTCTATTTGTATTCGGCCGCCGAAACGCTGGGGATCAGCCGGGAGGAAATGATCGACCAGCTGCATTCGGGTAAAGCGAAATATTCTTCCATCTTTAATTATCCCACCATCACCTGGGCGGATATGGGAGCCATCGGCTGGTTGGTCGATGGCGCCGCGATCATGAACCAGATTCCGCTTTGCCGGGCTTCCTACGGACCTTATTCCCACGCAATGATCCGCATATGCAAAGAAGAAAGCTTTCATCAGCGGCAGGGCTTTGAAATCTTGCTTGCCCTGAGTCGGGGGAGCGAAGATCAGCGCCGAATGGGACAGGATGCCATTACTCGTTGGTGGTGGCCGGCCGTTATGATGTTCGGACCCGCGGACGAGGCATCGCCGCATTCGGCTCAGAGCATGAAATGGAAGATCAAACGATTCAGCAACGATGAGCTCAGGCAAAAATTCGTTGACATCTGTGCGGACCAGGTAAAAGTCCTGGGCATGTCGCTGCCAGATCCCCTCCTGAATTGGAATGCATCCCGCCAGCACTATGATTTCGGACCCATTGATTGGGAAGAGTTTTGGGCTGTCATTAATGGACTTGGGCCATGCAACCGGGAGCGATTGGAAGCCCGCGTAAGGGCACACCAGGAAGGGTCCTGGGTCAGGGAAGCGGCTCTGGCTTATGCCGAAAAAAGAAAGCGGCGATCCAACGGAAAGCCCATGGAACGAGCCTGATCCCTGGGAATCCCGCAGACTTTCATTAAATCAATGGTTATGCAACCTTACCTGGTTAAACAATATTACGGCGATCTGGAAGAAGCCGGCGGGTCTTCGGGACCTGAACCGGCGAGAAAATCCATGAGCAAGGAATCTGCATGGCCGCTCTGGGAAGTATTCATCCGCAGCCGGCAGGGTTTGGATCACAAGCATGCCGGAAGTCTCCACGCGGCCGACGCGCAGATGGCGATTGAAAATGCGCGCGACGTGTATACACGCCGAATGGAAGGGGTGAGCATCTGGGTCGTCGAAAGCCGGCATATCCACGCCAGCAATCCCGAAGACGCCGCCTCCTTTTATGATCCGGCCAACGACAAGATCTACCGACACCCAACTTTTTATCATTTGCCGGAAGAGGCCAAAAACATCTAAAATTGAGCGCCGAGCCAAAGGACATTTCTGCATCCCTCAGCCACTCCCGGTCCAACGCGGCAGCTCGGCCTGAACCCGACCCGCTGGTGCTCGTGGAATACCTGCTACACCTGGCTGACAGTGCGCTGATCCTCGGCCATCGCCTCAGCGAATGGACGGGCCATGGCCCAATACTGGAGCAGGATATCGCCATCAGCAATATCGCGCTGGATTTGATCGGTCAGGCAAGATACCTTTATCAACATGCAGCAAAACTGATAATGGCTATGGATGCAAAATCCATCGCGCGTCCTCATTTCCTCCCAGCCAGCGAGCCGCTGACGGAAGATAGCCTGGCATACCTGCGAGATGCCGGCGACTTTCGCAATAGCTTGCTGGTAGAGCAGCCCAACGGCGATTGGGCCCGGACTACGCTTCGCCAATTTTATTTCAGTGCGTTCCAATTCTATCTGTTTCGCCATTTGCAAACCAGCCTGGACCAGCAGCTGGCCGCGATAGCTGAAAAGTCCTCCAAGGAAATTGCATACCACCTTCGCTGGAGCAGCGAATGGGTTATCCGCCTGGGTGACGGAACCCAGGAAAGTCACCGGCGCATGCAAGTGGCCTGCGCGGACCTAGAAAAATATTTGCCCGAGCTGTTCCGCCCGGCAGCCTATGAGCTGCTGGCTGCCCAAGCAGGACTGGCCGTGGACCCTTCCGGTCTGCGCGAACCCTGGTTGCGGGAAGTCCGTCGGGTCTTCGAAGAAGCGGGTTTGTCCGGCGCGTTGCCGGATTTGGCGCGTTATTCCCCGCATGAGGCCGGCAAGCAGGGCCGGCATAGCGAAGCCCTGGGCTATGTCTTGGCTGAAATGCAATTTTTGCAGCGGGCTTATCCCAGATGCGAATGGTAATTGCCACACAAATGACAGACACAGAAACCCGGATATGGAACTTGCTTGAAGGGGTCATGGATCCCGAAGTACCCGTGCTTTCGGTGATTGATCTGGGGATAATCCGCGAGGTTCGGGAGACTTCATCCGCAGGTTCGACGCCAACCCTAGAGATTCGCATCACGCCGACCTATAGCGGATGCCCGGCTATGGACATGATTCAGGCCGATATCCGCCGGATACTTGCCCGTAACGGATATCCCGATCTGCACCTAGAAACGGTCCTTTCCCCAGCATGGACTACAGATTGGATGAGCGAACAAGCCAAAGACAAGCTGCAAGCCTTCGGCATAGCTCCGCCGACCACCCGGCAGCAAGTCTGCCATCATATGGCTTTTCACGAAGCCGAAGCGATCTCCTGCCCAAGATGCCGGTCTTATCATACCAGCCTGATCAGTCAATTCGGATCCACTGCCTGCAAAGCGCTCTACCGCTGCGAAGATTGCGGTGAGCCCTTTGATTACTTTAAGTGCCACTGAGGCCTGTTTTTGTTTAATTGGTAACTTCCAAAGTAAATTTTCGGAGACATGCAGTCTTCAATCCTTTTTGAGCGGGATGCGGGCGTGGGGCGGATCACATTGAACCGTCCGGACAAACTGAATGCATTTAATCGGGAGATGTGTGTCGCCCTCCTTCAGCAGTTGGAGGCCTGTGCCCAGGATCAGGAGGTCCGCGCGGTGTACTTGTCGGGAGCCGGCAATGCCTTCAGCGCAGGTCAGGATCTGGCGGAGGTCTTGAATGATGGGGCGAATCGAATGAATTCGATGCTTTCGGAGACCTATAATCCCATCGTTTCCCGCATTCGGAGCATGGACAAACCCGTGCTAGCGGCGGTAAATGGCGTCGCTGCAGGGGCCGGGGCCAATATCGCCCTGTGCTGCGATGTGGTCGTGGCGTCGAAAAGCGCTTTTTTTCTTCAGGCATTTTCCAAGATCGGTCTGATCCCGGATAGCGGAGGCACGTTTTTTCTTCCGCGTCTCGTCGGATGGCAAAGGGCATTGGCCCTTTCAATGCTGGGAGACCGCGTGCCCGCTAGCGAAGCACTGACCATGGGGATGCTCTATAAAGTCTTTGAAGACCCGCTGTTCGCGGATTCCTCGATGGAATTGGCCCGAAAGCTATCCGCCCTGCCGACAAGGGCATTGGCTTTGACCAAACAGGCATTCAATCGGTCGATGCACAATAACCTGGAAGACCAGCTCCTACTGGAAGAAGCCCTTCAGGACCGGGCCGTGCTGACCACCGATTTTCAGGAAGGCATCCAGGCTTTCCTGGAAAAAAGACCGCCCCAATTCAAGGGTAGATGAACGCTCCGACGCTACTGAACCGTTTCCTCCGCTGGGCCGGCGAAGAACCTTGCGTACGGCTCGCAATATTGATAGGCTCGCGAGTTTCCGAAGGGCTAGCCGATGATTTATCGGATTATGATATCAGCCTTTTCGGGAAGCTGGATAGTCTTTCCCGGAGCGATGCCTGGCTGGACACCATTGCGCCCCAGTGGATTTGCATCCATGAGCAGGTCCTATGGGATCAGGTTTCCGTTCCCACCCGGCTGGTCATTTTTCGTGGCGGGACTAAAATGGACTTTGCCTTGCATTCCCTCTCCCTGCTGGAAGCGATGATCTCCAAAGGCGAACTTAAACCGGCTTATCTGGCGGGTTACCGGATCCTGCTGGATAAAGATGGATGGTCTGCTCAGCTGCCCCTGGCTCCGGGAGCCGCATATGAGCTATCCTTTCCAAATGAACAGCAATTCCGGGAAGCGATTGATGAGTTCTGGTTCGAAGCATATCATGTGGCTAAATACCTGCATCGCAGTGACTGGTGGGTGGCGCAAGTCAGGGAAGGGGCGATGAAGAAATGGATGCTCCGCATGCTGCAATGGTCGGCCATGGCCAGCAAAGGTAAACCCATTCATCCCGGACCGGATGGGAAACGCCTGCTGAGCTGGATACGGGAAGATGATTACCGCCGGCTCAAAAATTGCTCTTTGGGATGGGAAGCCAGGCTTGCCGGACCGGCTTTGCAAAATTGTCTTTCTTTATTCCGCGATGCCTCATCAAAAACTGGCGGGTCGCTGGGATTTCCGCTCGAGGAGCACCGGATCGATGAAATGGAAGAATTCATTCGAAGGTTAATGGAAAATGTCGGTTAGCCGGGGCAGACTGGTCCAACCCGTAGTCGCATCCTCCGCCAGGAGGCTTGATCTGGTCCCCGCGAAGATGCACGGGGATCCCAGGTCGAAACCCGTCATCGGCCGGCTTCAGCCATACGAGGAGCCTCCTCTTCATAGTCTTTGCCAGCTACTTTAAGCGGCAATACGGGTGCTTCTTCTGCGGTCTGTTGGCCGCGCATCTGGAGTTCCAGGCCGATATTCTCCTTCTGGAGCTCAAGAATAAAGGCGTGGTTATTTACAATTTCCCGCCGGAGGTAGGCAATTTTAGACTGCCTTTTCCTGATTTGCCGGCTGCGGAAGGAATAGCCGATCAGCAAAGCAACTCCGATGATGAGGAGCAGGCTGATGAGATTCAGTGAAAAATCGATTGCTAGCATGGGGTCCGATTTAGGGTATTCCGATAGGGTTTGATTCTATTTCATGATTTGTTCTACCATCCGGGTCAGTCGGCCGTCCTGGTTGATCCCTTCCACGACGATCCGGAATTTATTGCTTTGGTCATTATTGTAAAATGCGAACTTGATCTTGCGGTGACCGGGATCCAGTTTGATATTGGGGTTCCAATACAGCGTAGTCCGAAGATCAGAAACCTGATCTTCTTCCGGACTGCCGGTATACTCCGGTCCATAGAATTCTTTGGCTGGGCTGTATCCCTTAATCACGGCAAAGCCGGTTTTATGGTTGATGACATTGTCTTGAGCGACTGACTGCCGGGTGGACAAGGATAGGGTCGGCAATCCCTTGGATGCGGCGGTCTTGTCCAGGAACTTGATAAACAAGACATCTTTCATACTGATCTGGCTGAGGTCATCCTTACCGGCCTCGAGCCCGTCCAGCAGCACGTTGACCGTCGGCTTGGCCGGCGTTGTGGCGGCAGCCGGGTTAACCGAATAGACTGCATACCGGGTCTCAGACCCACCGGGAGCCGGAGCATTCTGGGGAAATTTCAGGTCCGGAAAATTGGCCTGCAGATAGTGCAAGGCTGTTTCAGCGTTGGTTCGCAGGGAATCCTTGTGTTCCATGCTGATGGCGTATTCTGCCATCGCTGCCTGCCGAGCATAGCTGTTCAGTTCGGTCAATTGGCCGTCGCTTTCCTTTTCCAGGATCAAATCCGGAATCCGCAGCCAGGGAAAATCCGCATGAGATACTGGCGAGGGCGAACCAGCGCTTGTCAAAAGACCCGTCCGGAAGCTGACCGAGGCCGGCCCTCCAAACTTATCTGGGTGATTGAGCCGGTACAGAACCTGTACCGTATCGTAAAAGGAGACTCCTTTCTGGACAAAACTTCCATCCGGAGCCAGGGGCAACTGAAACAGGTGTTTTTTATGATCCCGCGTGATCATGAGTACGGCAATGGAATCTGATTTGTTCACGGTAGATCCGGTTGTCCCCACCACGCCCCCAAGGGCCATGGCATCCCCTTGCGCCGGATAGCGGATGACGGGCGCTTTCCCAGCCAGGACTTCTTCCCATTTGAATCGTCTCCATCCATGCGTGCGCATGACGAGATCCAATTGGTTGTTGCGGTACCAGCTTTCGGTAGAATTAGTTAGATAATAAGAGGGATCTCTGACGATTCCCCGGATGTCGCTGCTGAGCAGGAAGTCAGCCAGTATGCTGTTGCTGCTATCATAGGCCAAACTTCCATCGGTCACTGACACGGAAAGATCGGTCGACATGCTGTCGGGTACTTCGATGGAAAACTCGTTTCTTCCCTTTTTAGCAAAATTCACCAGGTCATTGGTAATCTGGGTGCTGAATTCGAATTGATGGTTGTCGACAAATACGATTCGTTCGGCCAAGGGCTGTCCTTCCGCGTCAAACACGGTCAGTTGAACAACCCCGTCTGGTAATTTTTCCGTCGAAATGGTTCCATCAGCCAGATTCTGGCTTTTCAGATCCAGTGACGAACTATAGGCTAGTTTCTGGTGCGCAATCGCGCGAATCGAAAGGGTCTTGAGATTTTCAGTGCATTCGGACAGCCGCTCGATCTGGAAATAGATCTTTTCCAGGGATGGGTTAACCCGCAGGACGATGCCTGAGGCCAGGGGCTGGGGCAATTTGGTTATATGGGAATCCCCATATTCGTCGGTCCAATAGGCTGAATACCGCTCGCTGCCCGAAGGCCGCACCCGAAAACTGCCCATCCCTTCGTGCACCGTGACAAAAGAATCGACAATTTCATTATTGCTGTTTTTGACCGTGCCCCGAACGTTTACCGGTGTCCCGTGCTGATCCGTAGCTTCGAAAGATACCATTGAGGATAGGCCCGATACGAGGTCCCCGCCCTCGGGGAAAAAACGGATCGAGCAGCTGGGTTTCTCTTCCTCCGGGTTGCTGCCGTCCCAGCGGGAAAGGACAGGAATATCCCGGTTATATAAGAAATCACTGTCAAAATTGAGCATCCAGGCCGTATAGGCCCTCAAGTGAAGCGCTCCTCCATTAAAGGCTGCCGGAACAACAAATGAACTGGTGGCTGTGCTGGTACTGACCGGAGAAACGCTGTGCCAGATAAGATTGCCGCCGGCGTCGGTCCAGTCGAAATACAAGTTGCTGCTACGATGGGAGGGCTTGCCTCCGCTCAGGATATACGCCTTGATCCAGATCGTTTCACCCGGGAGATAGGCGTCCTTGTCCAGATGTAGGTGAATCTTCTCTTCCTCAAAATGGCTGCTGTAGGCGCGAATGGCGGAATCCGGCGATTGGGACCAAACCCTGCCAGACAGAAAGAAATAAAATGCAAACAGGAATAGGGTGGACTTATTCATATGGATTGGATCTTATGGGTTCCATAGGTTTACGGTCTTGGATTTCTGCCTTCTAACTAGGAAAGGGACAGTCTTTCGACTGGCCCTTTGCCGGGTATCGTTCAACTATCAATCACTATCCGTTAATCACGTTTGACTGGCTCAGGTATTTTTTTGAAGGATGGTAAATGAAAAAGCAGGTGCCATCCTTGATCGTCTTAATGATTTTATGGCTCACGCCGTTCGGAATCGCGGCACAACCCAGGCTTCTTCCCATTTCTCCATTGTTCTTCAGGTAGTCCGCGCCGATGTAGTCAGAACCATGCAGGGCGATATTGCGCTTAAATGCATTGTCATTAAAGCCCTTGTCCATTCCTTTAAAGCGCAGGCTGAGACCATTTCTTCCCACATAGGTCTTGGCAGTTACAAAAAAACCTAAACTGCTCTTAAATGATTCAGGCCGGTTCGAAAAGGAAGTCGCATACTCCAAACCGGAATTCATCCCGTGTGCGACATAGGTATTATACAATAACTTCTTGTGCTGTACATCGATGACATAAAAGCGCTTCCGGCGGGAAGATTGGCTATAATCGCAAATGGACAGGTAGTTTGTTTTGCTCAGCTTCCCGTTTTTCAACAGGTTATGATAGCCGCGCCAGGCGTATTCAAAAGCTTTTTGATTAAGGCCCGATTTGTTCAACCTCATATATTCATACATGATGCCGGCTTCCTTAACCACCATTTTCGCCTCGATGGTCTTTTCCACGCTCAGGCCGGAGGGCAGGTCAGCTTTGTCCGATACCGCTTCCACTTTTGGAGCAGCAGCCACCGAAGTAACCGGTGCGGTAAAGACAGGAACTTTATAGAGGTTCGGGCTGTGAAAGCTGGGGGCAGCAACAGCGGCTACATTTACGTTCGGCCCTATTGGGCTGGTGTGGCTGCTGGAAATCAGTACGGGAGAAGTGATCACTAAAAGCGATACACTACTGGCGGATACGAGTTTAGATAGTGTTTTCATTACGAGCGATTTAAGTTTTCAGAAAGGGACGGTTTCACGAACAGTTGTACACGTTACATTTTCATAGTTTGCCTGGTGTGCTTGGAGGACAACCATCAAAAGCGCTAGCTGCGTTTTTTAGGGTATTCCTGTTGAGCCGTTAGGATAGTTTATTGTTAATGAACAAACTCTGTTCATATCAATAACGAAACAATATTTTGGATATTGCTCCTAAATCCTCACCGGAGAGCCTGGAAATTGTGATTTTTTATGCTTCCAAGAGCCTCCTGCTCAGCGGCCTAAGCCGACCTGACCATCTAGATATGTAAAGAGCTATACTGTATTTTCAATTGCCATACCAAAACCCAGGAATAGGGACATATTAGGAGGAAAACATAGGTATCTCTTTGAAATACAAATAATTATATTGGATATTATTCATGCTTTCCTCTACCCTTCAAAAGCCGGCAAACTGGATTTTCTTCCCGCAGCGGGAGGATTTTTCCAATCCCCGGAAGGGTTTGGCACGGTCAAAAAACACGAGGTGGGGTCAAAAAAAAAGGCCGCCACAAAGAGCGGCAGCCGAAGCCAGTTAAGGTGATGAAAGCAGGTGTGGCCGGCTCTTTGGGCCGGTTCGACCATATCGTTATTCTTTCGATTCTTTGGACTCGCGCATCCATTCGCTGGACTGAATCGATTTCAAGGTGATTGTCTCTTCAGCATTCTCGACGGTTACATAATATTGGGTCTCCCCTTGTGAAGCCATTTCAAACAGGTTTGTGATCCAGTAACGCTCATAGTCCTTTAGGCCAGCCTGGAGGTTCAAGGGCAGTTGATCAGCCAAAATATTCCGAGTAACGGCTTTCAAATCACCGTTTTGTTCGTAATAAGCGGTAAGATACTTTTCGTCCAGCCGGAAATTGACCACATCGAACCCATTGACTTTTTTCCAGGATTCTTCTTTGGCTTGGCCAAAGGTCTTGTGGAAGGAGGCGAGGATCTTGTCGTCAACCGGTAAATTGTCTGAAGCGGAAGCGGCATGAAAGCTAAGAAGGAAGGCTAATCCTAGGATAATGGATAAATGATTCTTTTTCATCGTATTGGATATTTGTTTTTAGGGTGTTGAACCAATCAGGAATCTTTCGTTTTACGCCCTTCGGCCTTTGCTGGAAGTTCCTGAGAATTCCATTCTGTAATGAATTCGACGGCAAAGGTACGGCAAGAATTCTAATAATGCAAGCCTTTCAACGCCATTGCCCGTCATCGGCTTACAACCTGGCAATCGCTCGGACTATAAGGGGGCTACCATCATATATTTATGATTATCAATACATAACCAAGGTGAGGCCGATGGGAGCTACTTCGCAGTGGCGGAGAGGTATTGAGCCGTATAGGCGCTAAAATAGCCCAGGGCTCCTCCGGACAAATTGGTATTGGGATTGGCCGGGGTAACGGCTTGAAAACCGGTATTTCCTTCCACAGGAGTTAGTGTATTCAGGTAATTGTAAGTAGCAGAATCGATGCAGAACATGCCCAGTATTACGGAATCTCCGGGCTGAATCCGGGAAACGCTGCTGTCGTCAAACAGCGGCTGATTCATAAAGCGGCCGTCCGAAAACCGGTCATCCATGATGAAGACCTGATTTACGGGGATTCCATTGATGGCCTCGGTAAACTGATAATAATTCTTGATCCCCCGAGGATCCTGGAAAAAGGGAATCGCCTCGATATACGCCGTGTTTCCTCTCATACTATGCTGAAAACCAAGAGAATCTAACGCAACTTGCTGCGGCATCGTCGATTGGGCCGTATAGGTATTCCCAGAATCCTGGACTTTCAGTGTATAGGTGTGACCCGAGCTCCCGACCCAGGCTAGATGCGTGACATAAAAACCGGAATTCGTTTCTTTCAGTGTGTCCACAAATCCCACCGGATCCGATATAATGACCGTTGCTCCAGATACCGGAGGAAATACATTGTCGTCGCTAAAATTGACCGTTTTGCTGATAGTTACCGAATATGGCTCCGGTTGATTAGTAACTTGACCCACTATCACGATCTGGGGATGGGCAGCGTTCAGGTTGACCTGGATCACTTTTTTACAGGAAAAGCTCGGCAACAAAAGAATCAGGGCCAATAGAGTCGCCAGGGTTTTCATTTTTAGAATTTGAAGTTATACGTTATCGAAGGCACGATCTTAAACAGGGAATATTGCACGGCCTGGGTTTTCGAAGGGTCGTTAGGATCTTGCTGAAAAATAATGCTGTAGGCATTAGCGTGGTCGTAGGCATTGTATACGGAAACGGTCCAGCTGCTTTCGAACTTAGCCGTTTTTTTCCGGTACCAGGTCAGGCCTAAGTCGAGGCGATGATACGCGGGCATGCGGTATCCGTTCCGCTGGGTATAATAGAGGGCTATCTGGCCATTCACGTCATACTTGCCATTTGGAAAGGTTACCGCGTTGCCCGTATAATAAACCCAATCGGCCGATAAGGTTACTTTTTTGCTGAGCTGGTAAATACCCACCACGGAGACATCGTGCGTGATGTCCTGGGTCGCCGGATACCAGCTATTATTGTTTATTCCATTGATTTTTAATTCCGTACGAGATAAAGTATACCCCAGCCAACCCGTAAACTTGCCGGTTTTCTTTTTCAAGAACAATTCCCAGCCATACGCTCTGCCCTGGCCAAAAAGCAGCTGGGATTCCACGTTTTGATTGGCGACCAGTTGAGCCCCGTTCTTGTAGTCGATTTGGTTCTGCATGAATTTGTAATAGATTTCGGAGGAGAATTCATAGGTATTGTCCTTGAAATTCCGGTAGTATCCGATCGCTTCCTGGTCAGCAATCTCGGGTTTGACGTTGTTGCTGCTGGGGATCCAGAGATCGGTCGGGTTGCTGGTGGTGGAGTTTGACAACAAGTGCACATTCTGCACATTGCGGGTATAGGATACCTTGACTGAGCTCACCGTATTCAGCAAGAAGCTGAGAGAGATCCTGGGTTCGGGCGTAAAATAGTTGGCAACGACCCGGCCATTCCCGTACTTGGCCGTATCCATCGCGTAGCCGTTTTGATCATAGGTATAAAAATTGCCAGGCCCAAGAACAGTAAAGTCACTGATTCTCAGGCCATAATTGACGTGGAAGGCAGCGAAAGGAGACCATTCGTGGGACAGGTACAGGGCATCTTCCATATCATACTTTTTCGGCAGGTCGAGCGAGTTAAAGCTTGAGGTCGCCGAGGCATTGAGAATCCCCGGAGAAAAGTAATGGTGAATCAGATCAAAACCGAAATGAAGGGTATTCTGCGGGTTGATATAATATTGCAGGTCTTCTTTGAGGCTGACATCCCTGATTAAGGAAACCAGGTTGATGTCATTGTTGTTCTGATTGATGTTAATGACGTATTGATAGTTGCTGTAAATCAACGATGTGTTGGAAAAAAGCCGGGAATTAAATACATGATTCCAGCGCGCTGTCGCGGTGGAATTCCCCCACTGGATTCCAAACGTATTGGCGAAGCTCAACACGTCCCGGCCAAAATAACCGCTGAGGAATACGCGGTCCTTGCCACCCAGTTTATAATTGGCTTTGGCGTTCAAGTCGTAGAAGTAGAGACGGTTTCGGTTGATGTTGCTATCCCTGGAGAGCTTGAGGAATAAATCGGCATAAGTTCTGCGGGCCGTAACAATAAAGGATCCCTCGTCCTTGACTATGGGCCCTTCGGCATACAAACGGGAAGAAATGAGGCCGATCCCGCCTCCCAGGTCGAAGCGCTGATTGTTCCCGTCTTTCATGCGGACATCCACCACTGAAGAAAGCCGGCCCCCGTATTCTGCCGGCATTCCACCCTTATATACGGTAACATCCTTCACCGCATCAGAATTAAAGGTGGAAAAAAAGCCCAGCAGATGGGAGGCGTTGTACACGACGGCTTCGTCGAGCAGGATAAGGTTCTGATCCGAGGCGCCGCCCCGCACGTAGAACCCGCTGTTTCCGTCTCCCGCCCCCTTGATCCCGGGTAAAAGCTGAATCGTTTTCAGGATATCCTGTTCTCCGAACAGGACCGGAATATTCTTCACTTCCGACATGGACAGCTTCTGCACCCCCATTTCAGGCTTTACAACATTGTCATTTTTTTTCTGGGCACTAATGACCACGCCTTCCAGCTCTGCCCCGGCAGGTGAGAGGTTAACATTGATCTCTTGGTTCACGGCATGGTCGATCGACATGCTGTCGGCGCCGTAGCCCGTGAAGCTGGCCACCAAAGTATATTTTCCGTCAGCCACATTGATGGAGTAGAATCCATAGGAGTTGGAGAAACTTCCAGCCCGGGGATTTTCTAGCAGGACGACGCTGGCCCCGATGAGGACCTCGCCCGTGGCTTTATCCCGAATGGTCCCGCTGATGGTATGCCTGCCCTGGGCGGTGGCAATGGAAAAGATTAGGAGCAGCAGCGCCAGCTGAGCCAGATATTTCATGTATGGGCCATTTAAAGATTTTGGTTGCCGGCTCAGAAGACGGCAAACTACATTTATTCGGTTTACCGGGGACGCAGCAGACGTTAAAAATTAATGATTTAGACTGCGTGGCAACCTGGCTGGTTAGGAGGGAATTTTGGGTCCAGATTGGTTTACCTTGTATGGCAATCACCTGATTTTATTCTACGGTTCATGCAATTCCACTCAAGTAACCCAACTGCCCGTCTTACTGGAGAGCTTCCACCCTGGTTTTGCTGCTTTTACCCGAATTAATTTTTTTTTCGATCCGCCTGCTCGCTAGTCATTCGGCGAATCCACATAGGGCCACAATCTAACGGCGGAATAACTGAAGACCTCTCTGATTACATTGTATGGATCGGCAGACTCTGAATTAATCATTTTATCCAGAGCGATTCTATTGAGAAAGTACGCGGGTTTACGTGTTTCCGATTTGGCCATATTTACCTGTTTTTGAATCTAATGGTACCCTTGTCCGAGCATGCGTTCGTTATCATTTCAAAAAAAGAATGCTTGCCTCCCGAATTCTTGCTTTTGGCCTTCATTCTCTACCTTAAAAAGCGACAAGCTGAATTTGGATCGTCGCAGCGGGCAACCTTGGCAAATATAGAAAGAATTAATCTAATTTGTATCTAATAAGAGGTATTATTAAAAATACTATGCGAGACTTCCTGCGTCCACGGCCAACGCGCTCCCGCAAAAAATGCCCTAGTCCACAGGCCATGGAGTTTTCAGTTCTTGGTTGTGGATCAAAAGGTATAAATCGACGCGTCAAAATGAATACTTTCGTTCCATCAACCCTGAAACCGCGCAGGAAATGAAAAACTTGATTGCAAAAGGTGATAATTTTTCTGTTCTGAAAGAGCTGCTAGAAAAGCATGGCCTCTCCGGCAAGGTCGACTTGGTCTACATCGATCCGCCATATGGGACCAATCAACACTTCACCTTTTCAACTGATCGGTTTTCAACCATTAGCCGGACAAACGGAGGGACAATAGCCTATTCCGATACGATCAGCGGCGAGCAATACCTGGAATTTTTGTCCGCCCGACTCCTGCTCATCCGTGAGCTGATGTCGGAGAAAGCTTCCATATACTTGCACATTGGCGAAAAAATGGGGCATTACGTAAGGGTATTGATGGACCGGATTTTCGGTGAAGATCGTTTTGTGAATCAAATTGCCCGGATCAAGTGCAATCCAAAAAATTTTAGCCGGAAGGGGTTTGGAAACTCCAAGGATATGATCTTGTTCTACTCCAAATCGGCCCATTTTACCTGGAATGAGCAACGGGAGCCCTTTGCGGAACATCCTGAAATTAACCGATTCAGCAAGACCGATGAGAAGGGAAAAAAATATACGACCACCCCGATACACGCTCCGGGCGAAACCGCAAATGGAATAACCGGAAAGGAATGGAAGGGTATGTTTCCCCCACCCGGCAGGCATTGGCGATATGCTCCGCAGATTTTGGATGGACTGGATCAACAGGGTTTGATAGAATGGTCATCTTCCGGAAATCCCCGGAAAAAATTATATGAGGAGGATGCAAGAAAGGCTGGCCTCAAAATTCAGGATATCTGGGCATTCAAGGATCCCCAGAATCCCCGGTACCCCACGGAAAAAAATAGGAAAATGCTCGAGCTGATCGTTAAGACTTCTTCCAATCCGGGGGATTTGGTTTTGGATGCATTTTGCGGCGCCGGAACTACGCTGGAGGCCGCCCAACACTTGGGTCGCCGATTTATCGGGATTGATTCTTCCCCGAGAGCCATTGACATCTGCAGGAACAGGCTGCTTGATTTCAGTTATCTGGACTTTTGTCTTTGCTCCCCATCCGAGCCCTGGACCTAAGGGAATGAATGCGAAGCATTCGTTTTGACAAAGCTAGTCACTTATTCTATCCGCTCCCATACCAGGGTCCGAATGATTGGCTCTCCCTCCGGGTTGAGGTGTTCAATTGAAGAATCAACCGGCCATTCTGAATTCGCAAATCCCGAGAGGTCGAGATGCCTACATTGGCCGGATTGATCGCTCCAAGCAGTGTATGCATGACATTGCCCGTTTGTTCATTTACTTCATAGGTACCAAAATAGGCATCATACCCCCCAACAGGGGTAGTATTGTTGGTGCCGGGGGCAATTTTTGCGATTTCCTCGGTGCTCGCGCGATTGCGCTTCATGAACTGTGCGGCGAAATAAGTTTCCGCGTAAGTGAGTATGGCGATCGGGTCCGGGCCAAGGCCGGGATCAACTCTTTTTTCTCCTCGCAGGGTCCAATCTTCCCGGGAAAGCAACCACCATACACCCCGTATGCCGTCGGCCAAATTACCCGGGGGTTTGGACAAAACAGGCGAGCTCATAAATTAGTCGTTGGATTTAAATTTATACCGCAGGGCAGGGTTTGCCTAGCATGAGCCTTTACCGAGGAGTATTCACTATATTCTTGGCTTAATTGTCAAAAACTTGTTTATTTTTCCTTCCATTTTAAATTTCATTTCATAACGCCAAGATTTTCCATACGTGCGGTAGCGTAAGAGCATCAACCAAACAGAGCAGGGCTAGGAAATAGTAAATCATTGGCGTCAAATTTCATTCCGCGCAAAACCATTTTCACGCATAAAAATTTAAAAGATGAAAAAGACAAACACTATTTTTTGGATCGTTACTATTCTTTTCTCGGCCTTTATGCTGTTTGCTTCCATACCGGACATTATGAATTCGCCGGATGCAAAAGCATTTATGAGTCATTTGGGATATCCTGTATATTTTACTCCTTTTATTGGCGTTTTGAAAGTACTGGGAATAATCGCCATTCTGGTTCCGGGCTATCCCAGAATTACCGAATGGGCCTATGCGGGTCTGTTTTTTGATTTAATTGGGGCAACCTATTCCCAAATAGCCAATGATGGGTTCGCTCCAGCGGTTCTATTTATGCTGCTGCCGCTTATTTTCTGGGGCATTTCCTATGCTTATTTCCATAAGAGGCTAGAACAAGCTGCGCCCGCCCCAAAGAAGATTATCGTTTCTTGAATTCCTGGTTCAACCGAGGGAAAGTCATATTCTGATTCAACACAAGCACAATTGGCATATAGCCGGCATGACTCAAGAAAATCATGCCGGCTTTTCTACACTATGGCGTTGGCATCTGACCTATTTCTCGCACTTCGATGTTACCTTCATTTTCGATGTGGGGACAACCCTTTGCGATCTTGGCCGCCTCATCAATGCTGTTTGCCTTAACGATTAAGTATCCGCCAATTATTCCCTCTTTCGCGGAAGTCACGGGTTCGTTGGATGACTTTTTTGCCGAGATGGTCTTCCCACCGCTAACAATCGGTAGCCCCCCGACCAGTTGTCCGCTTTTCTGGAGGCCACCCATATAAGCGCCCCATGCCTCCAACTCAGCTTTTCTTTCCGCTTCTGTTTTGCTTGTCATCGGCACGCCGCCGCGCAGCAAGAATAGATAATCTTTCATTTGCTTTGATTTTTTGGTTTATGCCATTATGACGAACGCCCCATCCTTATTTGGACAAAGCCCGGGAGTTTTTTTTCTCCTTCCGCCGCAATTAACCGCCAAACCACCCCCTTCGGGCGACGTTTTACACCTTAATTATATCATATATAGCTTCGAAATCATAAATATCAGGTCTTGGAGGAAAAAGATATCATGCGGGCATGCGTACGACTGGATGCAAGGGCGCAGCATCTAATGTTTCAAGAACATTCACGCAAACCGATGACCATTTGCCTGAGATACGCCTTCGATCAAAGCGAAGCGGAGCATATGCTGCACGAGGCTTTCAGCACGCTTGATTCTAATATTCGCAGACTCATTTACAAGTGAAACTCTGGCAAAGCCTACAATTCAGTAATCGATAATTTAGGTTCAACTTTCGTATTGCGCATCGATTTGTGATGGCACAATTGAATTTTACAATTTTTTCTGCGACTTCTTAATGGTAATTTTCTAATTTATGTTGCTGGTAGACTTCAGTCATTGGATCTTCACCACTCAAGGCTGGAATTGATCAAGCGACTTTATGACCAATGATTAAGGTGCTTTGGGATACCAGTCGCGCAACCTCACTTCGATATTCTTATTTCCTTTTTGCACGAGATTCTTAAATTCATTTACATCGCTTAGGCCGTTTTGTCCTCGGTAATGGTAGGGGTAGACGATCTTGGGTTTAAATTCCAATACCGCATCGGCAGCTTCCTTAACGTCCATAGTATAGGGGAGGTTCATGCAGACAAACGCCACATCGATATTCTTTAGCGCACGCATCTCGGGAATGCCCTGTGTGTCTCCCGAAATATAGATTCTTTTGCCTCCGATCCCTAGTATATAGCCGTTCCCCCTGCCCTTTGTATGCATTGCTGTCGGGCTTTCCGGAAGATTGTACATGGGAATCGCTTCTATGGAAATGCCCGGTGACACCGCATTGCTGCTTTCGCCGTTCTTTAACACAACCAGGTGGTCCTTATCAGCGGGAGGTAATTTGTCTGCCACGACTTGCGGCACGACAAGTATGGTGCTTGTTGTCTTAACCGCTTCGATGGCCTTGACATCGAAATGGTCACCGTGTATATCCGTAATAAGGATAATGCTGGGGGGAGTAAGACCTTTGTAGTGGTCGGCGCCCGAAGGATCAGCATAAATGGTCAGGCCATTTACAGTGAGAATGAGGCTTGCGTGTATGATGGGCTGAACGGTGAGGGTACCCAATGTAGTTTGCACAGCATCGGGCGCACTGAATTGTGCATTTGCGGTCGATATGCCGAAATAAAGCAAAAAGGCGAGCAGTTTAGATTTCATAAACAGTGAATTTGATATTAATAAATATACCAAAACTATTACCAAATCCTAGAACCAATGGATTTTTAAAATGTTCAAACTGCATAATTTAAAGAGCCCAATGGAAAGTAATGTGACCACCCTATCAGGTAGAAAACTCAGCAGCGAAATGCACATTTCTTTGAATTGCCTATTTATCTGTTACATGTCCAGTCAGGTTCACTGGCGAGATGCCAGGCTTTGTCAGCCCAACCGATTGCCAAACCCCAATGAGCTTGCCAATCGTCAAACCATGTTGGGTGTCCTGAAAGTTTCAGGCGCGGCTTATTTGAATGTTTGCGAAAAAAAATAGACACTGTTTTGGGAGGTCAAATATACTTTAGTTAATTATTTCTTTGAATTCAATTTTTTGAAATTTTTGAATCTCTGGAACGATTGAACGTGCTCATGCATTCCCAGATAAGATTCACTCTTGAATTGATGTTGCCCTTTGGCAAAGTTTTGACTGGCTACTTTCTTAATTTTGTCCATGGGTTCTAATTTGATGTTTTAAAGTGTCGTTACTCTAAATTATCAAGCTTCTTGAACCCTCTTTTTTTACTGGAATTTCATCTAAGATTGGGACTTACTCTAAGATATAGAGTATTTATTTTCAAACCTTGGCGTTAAAATCAAAATTAGATAGCAAAAAGAAGAGGAAAAGTATTTACAGATTCTTCTCGAAATTTTGTATCGATAAAGAAGGGAAAACATATGAACACATATGTACTTCGTTTTCAGGAGATCGACAGAACAAAATTTATGGATGTAGGAGGCAAGGGCGCTAATCTAGGCGAACTGTCCAGAATCAAGGGGATTCGAGTGCCTGAGGGTTTTTGCGTTACCACCGAAGCGTATAAAAAAATAACCGAAAATAATCAGGAACTAAACAGGTTGCTGGATGAATTAACTTGTCTTAAGGCAGAAGAGAGGGGAAATATCAGCGAATCCTGCGCAAAAATCCGTATGGCCATCGAAAAAATACCCATTTCTAAAGATATAGCCGAAGCGATTGCAGGTTATCTCACCAAGTTTGGTGAAAAAGACGCCTTTGCGGTGCGGTCCAGTGCTACGGCGGAAGATCTGCCCACGGCCTCCTTTGCAGGCCAACAGGATACCTATTTGAACATTATCGGCAAGGAGGCGATCCTAAAGCGTATCAGCAAGTGCTGGGCATCGCTATTTACCGAGAGGGCAGTAATTTACCGCGTTCAAAACGGATTCGACCACCGCAAAGTCCACCTGTCTGTGGTTGTTCAGAAGATGGTTTTCCCACAAGCGGCGGGAACTTTGTTTACTGCCGATCCAGCTACTTCTAATAGGAAAGTGTTATCCATTGATGCCAGCTTCGGACTTGGTGAGGCCATCGTCTCCGGCCTGGTCAATCCTGATTTCTATAAAGTGCGCAACGGCCAGGTTGTCGATAAGAAGATATCGACCAAGAAACTGGCCATTTTTGCCTTAAAAGATGGCGGTACGAAAGAACAGGAGATAGAGCCTGAGAGGCAGAATAAGCAAGCAATGACGGATGAGCAGATTTTACAGCTTGAGCGCCTGGGCAGAGAGATTGAACGCCATTTCGGCCGCCCCCAGGACATCGAATGGTGTCTGGTTGATGATACAATTTATATTGTACAGAGTCGGCCTATCACTACTTTATACCCGATCCCTGAAGCAAACGATCAAGAAAATCACGTCTATGTATCTGTCGGTCATCAACAAATGATGACCGACCCCATTAAACCATTGGGATTGTCTTTTTTTCTGTTAACGACCCATGCACCCATGCGTATTGCGGGTGGAAGGTTATTTGTTGATGTCACGCCTCTTCTGGCTTCGCCTGCCAGCAGAAAAGCGATAATAGATGTCTTGAGACAATCCGATCCGCTGATAAAAGACGCACTCATGACCATAGTAAAGCAAGGCGAGTTTATCAAATCTTCACCGGAAAGTAAAGAAGTACCGCGTTACCTTAAAGGCAATAAAGGAATGACATGGAGTTATCTGAAACAATTCGAAAACAATCCGACAATCGTTCCTGAATTGATTAAGAGTAGTCAAACATCGTTAGAAGAGTTAAAACAAAACATCCAAATGAAATCAGGATCGGATTTGTTTGATTTTATTCTGAAAGAAATCCCGCAATTACAGAAAATTCTTAAGCAAAGTTTGGATGTGATATTGGTTGCTATGCATGCTTCAGCATGGATCAACAGAAAAATGATGAAATGGTTAGGTGAAAAAAACGTAGCAGACACACTTTCGTTATCTGTACCAAACAATATTACTTCGGAAATGGGCCTGGACTTATTAGGCGTAGCAGATGTGATTCGCCCTTATCCAGAAGTAATGGATTATCTACATCGTGTTAAGGATGATACTTTTTTGGATGAAATAGTTAAGTTTAAAGGTGGACAGGAAACCCAAGTCGCGATTCATGGTTATCTCAACAAATATGGAATGCGATGTGCCGGTGAAATCGATATCACTAAAACTCGTTGGAGTGAAAAACCAACGACGCTTGTACCCATGATCCTTAGTAACATCAAGAATTTTGAGCCTAATGCCGGCAAACGAAAATTTGAGCAAGGGCGACAAGAAGCTTTGAAAAAAGAACAAGAGGTATTAGATCGATTGGCGCCATTACCGAATGGCAAACGAAAAGCCAAAGAGACAAAACGGATGATCAACCTGATCCGGAATTTCATCGGTTATCGTGAATATCCAAAATACGGCATGATTAATCGCTACTTCGTTTATAAGCAGGCTTTACTGAAAGAAGCCGAACAACTCGTACAAGCCAAGGTTATCCATGAAAAAGAAGATATATACTATCTCACTTTTGAAGAACTTCGCGAACTCGTACGCACAAATAAACTGGATTACCAGATCATCAGCAAGCGAAAGGACGAGCACAAATTGTATGAAAAACTAACTCCCCCACGTGTTATCACGTCTGATGGTGAAATCATTGCAGGTGAGTACAAACGAGAAAATCTCCCACCCGAAGCTATTGTTGGCCTACCTGTTTCTTCCGGAGTTATAGAGGGACGAGCACGTGTCATCTTAAACATGGAAGATGCTGATTTGGAAGATGGAGATATTTTAGTCACCTCCTTTACTGACCCTAGCTGGACACTATTGTTTGTATCCATAAAAGGCTTAGTCACTGAAGTTGGTGGACTGATGACCCATGGAGCAGTTATCGCACGTGAATATGGCTTACCAGCAGTTGTCGGAGCGGAGCATGCTACCAACCTGATCAAAGACGGACAGAGAATCCGGGTGAATGGGACGGACGGATATGTAGAAATACTATAAATTGAGATGATTTTTTTGTTATCACTTCTGAAATCTTACAGGGAAGGCTATGCGAAGAAGTCAACGGAATTGAAGAAAAACGATATGACCTATAGGGTCCAAATGATGCCCACCTTTTTGAAAACGGAAATCCACGTTTTTAGCAACCTTCTTAAGGAAAAATTGGGCAGATTAGGGAAGCCTTGAAAATATTAAAGGTTTCCGAAATTAATCAGTCCAATATTTTTGAATCACTAATGTGAACTATTCAATTATCTTGGCGGACAGCCGGATGAAATCCTTCCTTTATCAAAGCAAATCAGTTAACAACTTTTGGATTCCGAAACAGGAGGTTACCATACTTTTCAAAATTATTGAATCATCCTCACTTCAATCTTAAGCACCTTAGAGATTCTCATAAAATGATCTTTTAATCATAAATTTGAATTCGTCAAACGCACGAAACGCCCTTGGATACTTTGACAAAACCAACGCAACCAATATTTCTAACAGCTGAATGGCGCAAGCTCCTGATAGTAAACTATCATATCGACCGTTCACTATTAGTGCCCTATTTGCCTTATAAGACTGAATTAGACTTGTTCAAAGGGAAATGTTATGTAAGCCTGGTAGGGTTTCGTTTTATTAATACCAAACTCAAAGGCATATCGGTTCCATTTCATAGAGATTTTGAAGAAATAAATCTGCGTTTCTATGTTCGATATTTTGACAGCATTACTTGGAAGCGTGGTGTTGTTTTCCTTAAAGAAATTGTTCCCAAGCCCGCATTAACAATTATTGCGAATTCCATTTACAAGGAGAACTATATGACTCTACCCACAAGATCTCGATTGGACGAACATATGGGTAATATCAAGGTTGAATATGAATGGAAATTCAAAGGAAAATGGGATTTAGTATCCTTGACAGCTCTATCAACGAGATTTGATATTTTACCAGAAAGCGAAGAAGAGTTTATCACAGAACACTTTTGGGGATATACTCAAATTGGCGATTACCGGACTTCTCAATACCAAGTTGAGCATCCACGATGGCAAATGTATTCAGTTACAGGGTCTGAAATCAATGTCAGATTTGGCGATTTGTATGGCGCTGCATTTTTCTTTTTGAAAAATACCCATCCCACTTCAATAATGCTAGCTGAAGGGTCAAAGATTTCTGTTAGATCAGCCGATAAGATTGAGTAGACGTACACCAAAAATTCATAAATGAACTTGAGTTGAGTTTCGATATTTATAAAGACAAATATTGGAAATCATTTAATCGCTTCATGAATAACTGATAATTTGTGGATAGTAATATCCCATGATGACCAATGCATAGTAGATGAAACAATTAATTTTACCTATTGATGCTTTGCACAAAATTGGAAGCCCACGGTGTTTTTCAAATCTGAAACAAATGAATAAAGTCATACTAAATCTAACTATCAGCTTCTTAGGGTTTACGTCTGTCTTCGCACAGGAAACTCGATTGTGGACCGAAAATGACAGAAGATATTTGCTTGATAACTTGATTCGTAGCCGGGATTCGATTCTAATAGAAACTCAATTTCTTTCCAATAAACAATGGAACTTTAAAGAATCTTCCGATCGGTGGTCTATTAAAGAAGTGGTTGAGCATCTGGCTTTTTACGAATTGATTTATGAAAAAGAAATAAGCTTGGCTGTGAATGCAGGCCCCCAACCCGAGCTTAATAAAACAGCAAAACCTGACAGTTTTTATCTAAACTTCATCATGGAAGAAAAACCTCACATAACTACTGATTATACCAAACCTTTCACTTTCTCGGTACCAATGGGTCTCAACGAAGGGAAAAATAACGTGGCGTGGTTTGTGAAGATGAGAAATGAGTCCATTGGATACCTGGATACTACAACAATAGATTTGAGAAGTTGCTATATGCGGCCGGGCAGGCCAAATATTCATCAGGTTTACATTTATGTTTTTGGGCATACAGACCGCCATCTCCGGCAAATTCGCAAAATCAAATTACATCCTGACTATCCAAAGTAAATCCTGAATTAGGAGCCCAAGAAGATGTCGACATTAAGCATGAGATTGTCTTAAAACCTTCATCATCATTTCAATGCGATGGTTAGACTAGGGTTAACGGCATTTGTAGCGCAAAAACAAGCTTTGCAAGCTGGCTAATTAAGATGGTGTACCATTATTTTGGTGTTCCCTGAAAGAATTTCTCCTCCGGATGTCAGACCTATGACAAGTACGTTATAGTTTACTGGACTATCCGCAGTAAAGAATTGTAAAATCGCTTTGCCACGATTATCAGAAATAATATTCCCATTCCAGTAGATCGTCGATCTTTGATCGGGGTAAGGAGAATTCTTTATTTCCTGTTTATCATAGTCTGGTTCTTGGAAAGGCCTGGCGGTGTGATATCCCCGGGCGTAAAAGACTTTGAGCCCCTTTTTTTCATCTTCTGGATCTGCCCTGAAGCCGTTTGCGGTATGTATATAGATTATTCCACCATCCGATCCTGGCCCATATACCGTTGCATCGGCTCCTTCCATCACCTCAATAAAATCAATAGTGCGTGTATTTAGTGTTTTAAGATATTCTAATACGGGGTCACAACCTCTACAAGTTGGATCCAAATGCACCTGAAAACCATCGACATAGACCAAAGGCTCCGAGTTTCCAATCCCGCCACCATGTATTTGTAGGCCGTAACCACCAAAACTTACACCAGCAGTACTTAGCAGCGCTATTTCTATTGAATTGGGGTTTAGGCCGATTTTATCTCCGGGGATGATCCGGGAAAAGGAGCTGACAATTTTACTCTCGTCGTAGGTTACTGGAGTTTTCTTTGCTTTGGCCACTGTGACCGATGGAAGTGTGAGCCATCCATTTCTCTTTCCAAACGCAAAAGAATCCAGATCAGAATGTTTAATGGCCTCCAGCTGCCTAATTTGTAACTGAGAAAATCTTTTTTTCAATATGACCGGAGTGCTAAACAGGGGAAAAGCTGTTGGATCCATCACCACGGAGTCCTGCATTTGCCAGCCCTTGAGGTTGTCTACATTGAAGCATAGCTTGGTGCTATCCCAAATGTTATCGGGAAGCCGGAAATGAAATCTCCCTTTGTCATCGGTGGTATCCGTCTCCAGAACGCCCTCACCGTTAGTGGACAGCAGCGTAATGATCCTATCTTTAACGGGCAGGTTTTTCTTGCTAAGGACCCGGCCCCTCAGGCTCGTTACCTCGCTATCCGATTGCTCCAATGGCTGAGGGATAAGATTATTGTCCCTGCTCTTTAGCCATCCCAGGTAGTGTCCCGGCTGGGCGAGCATGACCAGGTCCCATACGTCGCTAGAATAAGTGTATATGTCCGAGGCTTTCGAGTCTTTATTTGGAAATTCGATATTGTCGCTTTTGAACCGGACCAGGGTGCTTGGCTCTTCGCTTTCATTGACTGTCCGGTCATCAGTAACTGCTATGGAAAGAACGGCGGTAGGTGTCTGCTCATCTTCCGCCTTGCTGGTACTTATAGATAATTTTACTTTTTGCCTCGGGCCATAAATTGTACGGTCAGGGACAATTGTCAGGCCTGGACCAGCCTTACTGATATACAGATCCCGCTGGCTGACTATTCTTTGCTCTTCATCAAAAAGCAGCAGGGAGGCCTTCCCTTCAGGGAACTTTTGTTTGGCTATGGAAAAAGTATACATGTCTTCTCCCGTTGCAGCGAAACACAAGCTGTCTCGGCTCACTCCCATTACATAGGAGGGTTTATATTTCTTGTAAACAGAATCCCCTAGGGAAACCTGGATAAAAACCGAATCATCGCTTTGGCTGATTACAGATAACTGGTAGCCATAAGTGTCCGGCAACGGCAGTGCTGTGACCAGCACACTTCCTGGCCCATAGATGGTATGGGCAGTATATTTCATTAGCGCATCGGCAGCAAGATTGAATGATCCCAGGCCAGGCATGCTTGTGACGTATTTTACTAGCACCCTGTTAGCACTATCGGTCACATATCCGAACAGTTCCAATGGCTTTCCCTGCTGGTCAAAAGCCGTAAATGCAAACTTTGTGCTGGAGCCTGCAATGAAGGACCCTCCTTCGGGATAAAACCTGATGATAGGATGCTCTGTATTTGCTGGGCTGGCCCCAGGTTCAGTCATGGAATCTTCCCTAAAGTCTTCACCTTCATGGGCTATCGCGTGGGTATCCTTTTTGCTCGAATTGAAAATATACAGCGGCTGGACATATATGTTGAGTGGATCTTGCTTCAGCTGCCGCCTTGTATAGGCCCTCAGCCAGTAATAGCCTTCAGGCAAATCAGTAGGCAGGCTGATGCGGCCATCCAGTTTTAGCAGTCCATTGTTGAGCAAGATCCGGCTGACCACACTGTCCTTTTCGCTGACAACATCTACAAACAAGGTTTTACTTTGTCGCAAAGCTTTGTGGGAAAGGGCACTAAGGCAATAGGCCCTGAGCCAAATATCTTCCCCTGCGTAATAATACCATTTATTGGTTTGAACTAAAACCTTTTCTTTCTCATTTACGGTGATGCTCTTAATAAAATTTCCAGCTAGTGTATCAAGCTTTGGCATCAGAGCATTTTGGCCAAATACCAAGATGTTTGATAATGAAAATAACAAAAACAGAAACCCTTTTCTATTGATCATCCGGCTGGATAAATTTGGAACGTCGACTTTCTGCTATGTATCATTGCATTGCAAAACTTAAAGTTAGCATCTGAGAAAATGATAAACCTTATGCAATTCCGGAAATAAGTTATATAATTCACATTATAATCGGATTACTTTTCTTGAAATAGGATGTACACGATAACTTCATGGACTTCTACGCTCTTTGCACATGAAGACAATCATAAAACCAACACCATTCCCAGAATAATTCTCAAATCCGTAGAGCTGATTCATCGGAATTGGCTCCTTTTCGCCTTCCGAGGTAGGAATCTTAAGGTTAATAATTTTAAATGGCTTGACAGCCAGAATATCGGAGCGGATCTACCCCCTTCAAAATTGGTCTTGTACGATAAATCCAGAACAGGATTTTAATGCTGTTCGCTGACATTGTTTTTAACTTCACCTCCTCATGTGTGTTCCAAGAAGGATAAAGTTGATTTGATGGATGGCCCTTAGGGCGATAAATAATGGAGGAAAGAGGTCTACCTTTTTTGAAAGAGGATGTTACCTTTTTGGCGACCTTCTACGGTACAATCAAGGCAGATTAGGGAGGCCTTGTAAATAATAAAAGCCCGCAAGATGGAAGGCTTACGAGCTTGCATGCTCCCCCTGCTGGACTTGAACCAGCGACCCTCTGATTAACAGTCAGATGCTCTAACCAACTGAGCTAAGGAGGAATTCCCCAAAGGGGCAGCAAAAATAAGGATTTTGTATGGGTTCTCTCGTTGCCTAGATCAGAAAACCATCAAGGCCAGCCAAACCTTTTCTTTTCCAAAATGCCGACAAAAACGCCGTCAGGCCTGCATTCTACGGGAAAAGATTTCAGCTGGTATCCTTCGGGCCCGTCGCCCCTTCCGCTCTTAATTTGGAATTTATAGCAATGAACCGGGCATACTATGTGCCCCTTTTCATCGACGTAGCCATCAGAGAGCAAGCCGCCCGCGTGCGGGCAACGAGAACTGAAGCCATACCATTGACCTTTATAAAAGGCAATGCAGATCTTTTCATTATTTATGTCTACCAGGCCTACGCAATCCTTGAAACGTTCAATTTCCGTCTCGGATTCCGCTAATTTTAACCAGGTATATTTTTCCCAAACATCAATAAAAATCCGCCGATTTATATGGATACCTGATTTTGTACAAGGATCGAACTCGGTTCATGATCGAATTTCGCAGGTTTTCGATATTGATTTTTTCTGTAGCCGAAACAAAAACGCAATTGTCTTCAGTTTCTCTTTCCCATCGGTCTTCCAGTTCCTGCATGATTTCTTTTTTTACTTCAACTGCCAGCCAAGGATCAAAATTATTTTTCTCGTATTGATCAACCTTATTGAACACGGTCAGGGTGGGTTTGTCAAAAGCCCCGATCTCAACTAAAGTTTTCCTTACCACCGCAATCTGCTCTTCGTAACGGGGATGAGAGAGGTCGACAACATGTAACAATATGTCGGCTTCGCGCACCTCATCCAGCGTGCTTTTAAAACTTTCGACCAGATGGTGGGGCAGCTTGCGGATAAATCCAACGGTGTCGCTCAATAAGAATGGCGTCCGGTCGAACACGATTTTGCGAGTGGTTGTGTCCAAGGTGGCAAACAGCTTATTTTCTGCAAACACCTTTGACTTGCTCAGCAATGTCATGAGGGTTGACTTTCCGACATTGGTATATCCGACCAAGGCGGCCCGGATAAATTCTCCCCGGTCTTTGCGCTGGGTAAGGGCCTGTTTGTCGATCTCGGCCAACCTTTTCTTCAGAAGGGAAATCTTGTCTTTTACGATACGACGGTCCGTTTCAATTTCCGTCTCACCGGGGCCCCGGGTTCCGATACCCCCTCCCAGTCGTTCCAGATGCTTCCACATTCCGCGCAAGCGGGGCAGAAGATATTCATATTGGGCAAGCTCCACTTGCAATTTGGCCTGGGCTGTTTTCGCCCTGCGTCCAAAAATATCTAGAATCAAGTCGGACCGGTCAATCGTTTTGATTTCTATTGTCTTTTCGATGTTAGAGATTTGCGAACCCGATAGTTCGTCATCAAAAATCAGCAGGCGAATGTCCCTACCGGTTATGAATTTCCGGATTTCCTCAAGCTTGCCTTTACCAATAAAAGTCCGGGGATCGGGATGAGATAGTTTTTGCGTATACCGCTTAACCGCAATAGCTCCGGCTGTTTCAGCCAAGAATGCCAATTCATCCAGCCATTCATTGACATCCTCTTCCGCCTGGCCATTCTGAAACAATCCGACCAGCACGGCGCGCTCCTCCTGTTCAATGGCCTTCTTTTTTTCGATCAAGGCTTTCTTTTTATGATAAAAGCCGGTTCACAACCGGCCTCTTTAATTCAGATTTCCTGCTAAAATACTTTTTTTCGTCAAGATAGGACCCACAAAAATGAGCGATTCCTGTCAAAGCTAGTACTTAGTATCAACAGATACGGGAGCGCAGAAATAAGGGCCCCCGATCACCTCTGTTATAATCCGCTCAAACAAAGACCAATGGAGAAGGGAAGAACAGGCGGACCATATGCAGGGCGAATCAGGCCCGTGGCTTGGAACTGACCAAATAATCCGATTACGCCATAGCTAACCCGGAAGGTACCGATCAGTCGGGTGGAATTGAAATATCTTTTGGAAACTTCCTTTTCTATATAGTCATTAATCGTTTGGCCGGCATTGTTGACCATGTTCTTGCCCTTTGTATATACAGTAAGCAGGGTCCCCACTTTGACCCCTAAAGCAAATTTCCAGCTAGAGTTACTATGCTCCGGATCTAAGGCATATCGCAATTCGATCGGAATCTCCAAGGCATTGGTTACCAACTTGAATTTTTTGAAATGATTGGCGCCCTGCATATCCGGAAAGGCCAGCGTGGGGTTTTGGGAGTTGACCAAAACTTCTTGTTGGTTAAAGAATATGTTGCTGCTTCCAAAGCCAAGTCCGGCAGCCACGCTGAACCGCAAATCAGACTTGAACGGTATGTCGTACATGGCATAAAAGTTGAAGCTGCGGGAAAAGCCGGTAGTAAGGATAGTATCCGGCTTGTTGGCCCAATTGTCGTATCCAACCTGAACCATAAAGTGGTCACTGGCCAGCCGATTCAGCTTAATCTTGCTCCAATCTTTCTTTTTTGGAACAACAGTAGAGTCTTTTTGAGCTTGGGCAAATGCAGTAGCGGTAGCAAGCAGAAAAATGGCGATGCCTAGAAATTGCTTCATATTGTGATTTGAAAATAGTCCCGCCGGCAATTCCAGGCCCAAGGCATGGAATTCCGATCAAGTACACAAGCATGGCGGGAAAGGCCATTTCATTGGGTGAACAAATGTATTTTGCTTAGGGTTAAGAAAAGGTTAAAGAAGAGGCAAAACAAATGTCGATAAGAGCTCGCCCCAAGGCCGGAGCAGCAGTTCTTTTCTTAGGCCGAGCAGCTTATTGTAGGAAACCGCGCAGACCCCGCTCGGCTTCTTGAATTCACGGTCTCGGTCGCTTCCATGTGGTGGGTGTGGACCCTGCTGGGATCGAACCAGCGACCCCCTGATTATGAGTCAGGTGCTCTAACCGGCTGAGCTAAGGGTCCTGCCATTTTTCGGCGTGGCAAAAGTAAATATTTCAGCACAAGCTTGAAAATCCGCCTGGTCGGGCAGATAAAGACCGTCATGCAGCTTTGGTTCATTTGTATTTGTCCTCCAAGTGGCTCGAGTTTTAGGCGTAATATTGCGCAAAGATTGATAGGGCTTGAAAGAAAGCCGGCCCCAAGGAAAGCAATGATTGCTGCTAGCAGAATACAGTATCTACAGGAACGGATCGCCAGGACGGAGGATCAGCTAGCTTACAAGGAGTTATATCTTGAATTTTATGCTTGGCTCCACCGTTTTGCCATGGGGCTGGTCCACTCCAAACAAGTCGCCGAAGAAATAGTCTCGGACGTATTCATTAAGATCTGGGAGAAGAGGGGTTCGCTGGCAAGAATTACCAACCTAAAGGTCTATCTTTATATTTCCACCCGCAACACGGCCTTAAATTACCTGCAGCTGCAAAAAAGGACCAATACCTTCAGTTTGGAAGATAGTCCGGAAAATGCCGAAAGCCTGAATTTAGACCCCGAACAGTTGATGATCACCGCAGAAATGGTTTCCCGAATTCGGGAAGCCGTTAACCAATTGCCTCCTAAGTGCCGCTTGGTTTTTAAGCTGGCCAAAGAGGATGGCTTTAAATACCGGGAAGTTGCTGAAATACTTCATATATCCGTTAAAACCGTTGAAAATCAATTGGCGATTGCCCTGCAAAAGATAGGGCTGGCCGTACGATTTGACCTGGAAAGAAGCATCTATTCTCCTTGTTGAGCACCCACCCTGGCCGACTCCATCGAAAAATTAGTTATACCCCGCTTGGGGGTATTTCGCCATTTTCCTGTCCTTAGCGTATCCCGACGTATATGGAACAAGAGAGAATTTGGAGCTTGATTGCTAAAAATCTGACCGGAGAGGCCTCTGCTGAGGAGCTTCGCGATCTGGAGACCCTGCTTCGGATGGATCCGGAGCTGCACTATCCCATTCAGGCCATTATGGACTCCTGGACTCCCGATCCGTCTCTCAGCGCAATGGAAGCTTCCCAAGCTTTTGATCGCCATTCCGCCAGGATGCGGAAACTGTTCCCTGGATTTGCGGGGGATTCGAAGGAAGGACCGGGGAGTATCGGAAAGTCGATTCGCACCAGAAAAAGAGAATGGACTCGCAGAATGTCGGTTGCCCTGGTCTTGGTTATTCCAATCTTTCTAACCCTGGGCTGGTTATGGTCGACGCACACAATAAATCTTGGTCCACCTCAAAATTCCAAAGCCAATAGCGAAATCTCCACGCGGAATGGTTCGAAATCCAAAATCGTGCTCTCGGACGGCACGCAGGTGTGGCTAAATGCCGGAAGTCGACTTAGCTATGATAAGAACTTTAATAGCACGCTCCGGGAAGTTACCCTGAGCGGAGAAGCATTTTTCGACGTAGCGCATAACGCGGAAAAACCCTTTCTCATCCGCACCACGAGCATGGACATCAAAGTCCTCGGTACCCGATTCAATGTCAAATCCTACCCGACTGACCAGAATGCGGAAGCCGATTTGCTGCGAGGAAGCATCGAAGTATCCCTGAAGGACCGGCCCGACCATAAAATAACCCTAAAACCCAACGAAAAGATCGTGGTTTCGAATAGACCGCCGGTTCAGGTACCCGAACAAGAGATAGTTAGGAAGGGTCAGGCCATCCGTCCTGCTTTCAGCATTCAGCAGGTAACCTATTTTCCGCAAAGCAAGGAAATAGTAGAAACCTCTTGGGTGGAGAATAAGCTCATATTTCAAGACGAGACTTTCGAAGACCTGTCCAGACAGTTAGACCGTTGGTTTGCCGTAACAATCCGTTTTGAAAACCCCGAAAAAAAGGAATTGCGCTTTACGGGAAGTTTTGCCAACGAGTCTATCCAGCAAGCGCTCGAAGCGCTTCAGGTATCGGGAAGATTTCAATACCAGATCCACGAGGATCAAGTCACGATTAAATGAGCCGGAAGATTGAGGGACAATATAAGAATGGAAAGCAAAGCGGGAAATGTTGACGCATTCCCCGCAAGGTTAAAGCAGAAATCTGGCAAGTTTAGGTAACGGCAGGGTTCGCTCTTTTGATAACCACAAGACTGAAAGTATGAATAAAAGGCTACGGCTGAGACATGGGGTCGTCTGCGCCGCAAAAAAAGCTCTATTGATTATGAAATTAAGCGCCATACTCCTACTGGTGGGGGTTTTCAAACTGTCTGCGGGTGTCGGGCAGTCCTCCATTTCCTTGAAAATTGACAAGCTGGAGATTTCTAAGATTCTTGGCATGATCGAAAAACAAAGCAGCTTCCGGTTCCTGTACAACAGCCGCCTGAAGGACATCCAGCAGCAGGTGAGCCTGGATGTGAAGGATCAACCGGTCGAAGCTGTCCTTGGCCGGATCTTTACCGGGACCGATCTTACCTATAAAGTAATGGAAAACAATTTGATAGTTATAGTCTCCGGGAAAATAGAAAAGCAGGATATCCCCGTTACTGGAAAAGTCACTAGTGATAACGGAGAAGCGCTTTCTGGCGTTTCTGTAACCTTGAAAGGGACTACCCGGGGTACAACGACAGACAATAGCGGGAATTTTTCCCTCCTGGTGCCGCAAAATGGGACTTTGGTCATCTCCTATATCGGATACCAGGATCAGGAAATTGCCGTAAACAATCAAACCGTTGTCAATGTAAAGCTGGAACAATCCAGCAAACCACTGGACCAGGTGGTGGTGGTGGGCTATGGTACACAGCGCAAAATTGACGTCACGGGCGCTACCGCCACCGTGAAAGGAACCGAACTGGTCAAGCAGCCGGTAATGACCCCCACTCAGGCTATGCAAGGAAAAGTGGCCGGAGTACAGATCATTTCGAGTGGCCAGCCGGGATCCCAGCCTTCCGTGCGCATCCGCGGCACCGGATCCATGCTTGGGGGTGTCGAACCATTGTATGTAGTTGACGGAGTCATTACAACCGATATAACCAACATCAATACGGCAGACATTGTCAATGTGGACATATTAAAAGATGCTTCCTCCACGGCGATCTATGGGGCCAGGGGCTCCAATGGTGTTATTATTATTACGACCAAGCAGGGATCGGGAAAGCTCAAACTGTCTTACAATGGCAACGTCGGCATTCAAAGCGCGACAAACCTGGTGAAAATGGCAAATGCCCAGCAATACATCACCTACGTGCAGTCTTCCTTTGGTCCTCCGGTGCAGGCAACCGGGTATTCCACCGATTGGTATTCCCAAATTCTGCGCAATGCCGTTGAGCAGAACCATGGAATCACACTTTCCGGCTCTTCGGAAAAGACAAATTATTTGTTTAGCGTAGACTATATCGATGACCAGGGCATTGTCATCGACAACGACTTCAAGCGGTTTACTTTACGCACCAATGAACAGTTCAAGATCACGAATAATCTGAAATTTGGATTTTTTGCTTCTTATTCCAATGGTAATATCCAAAATGTCAACCTGGGTTCTGCGTACAACGACGCCTACCGCGCTGCCCCCACCGTTCCTGGCCTGATCAAAGGAAAATATGGCAATTCGTCTCTTTTCCAGAATGTCGGCAACCCCATCCTAGACATAAAGGACAACAATAACCACACAGCCGATAACCGGCTGCAGGGAAATGCCTTCTTGGAATATAAACCCTGGACCTGGCTCACGCTTCGAAGCAATATTGGGGCTGACTGGGACAATGCCGTCAATCGCGTGTACACCTACCAATTTGCCGCGGATACGACGACTTTTGTTACGCCGGGCGGAAACCAGAGCAATCTTTATAGCAACCTTACCTGGAACGCCGGCAATTCCCTGCATTGGGTTTGGGACAATACGGCCACCTTCAATAAATATTTCAACGAACACGACCTGACGATACTAGTCGGGACCACTTCTGAACAAATCTTTAGTTCGTATAGCCAGGCCGATGTGGATGGCGTTCCGCCAGATCCGAGCCTGTGGTACATCAGCAATGGCAATTTCGCCCTTCCCTTTTTGCCCCCTTCCGGAGGAGGAGCCAACCAAACCCGCAATTCATACCTGGCCCGGGTAAACTACAGTTACATGGATAAATATTTGTTCACCGGCAATTTCCGGGCAGACGGAAGTTCAACCTTCCCAGCCAACAACCGTTGGGGGTATTTTCCATCCTTCGGCGTTGGATGGGTAGTCAGCCGGGAAGGCTTCATGCAGAACCAACATACCTTCGATGCCCTTAAGTTGAGAGCAAGTTGGGGAAAATCGGGAAATGATGTTACCGGCTATGGTACTCAAGGATATACGCTTACCCTCCTGGAAAACCTCCCCTAATTCTTTGGCGGCCAGGCCACCTCAGGCAGTGCAATTAGTCAAATTGTGGATCAGAATCTTAAATGGGAAACCACGACGGAATCTGACATAGCGGTGGAATTCAGCACCATACACGGGAAATTGACCGGTGATATAGAAGGCTATACCAAAATCGTCAAAGATGCGTTGATTAATGTGCTAATCCCTTCGACATTGGGTAGTTACAATCCCAGCGGTTCCGGGGGTTATGTGCTAACCAATGCCGCATCGATACAAAATAAGGGAGTCGAAGTCTCCCTTAACTGGCACGATCAAATAAATAGTCATCTCTCCTATTTCGTCGGTGCAAACATCACCTTCAATCAGAACACGGTTGTAGGTCTCAACGGCGGACAACCCTATATCGACGGTCCCATTGGTGCTGACCAGCCCGATGTTACCCGAACCGACAATGGTCACCCTATCGGAAGTTTTTACGTTCAAAAAGTTGTGGGCGTATTTCAATCGCAGGCCGATATCGACAATTACAAGGACAAAAACGGTAATATATTGGAGCCAGGCACCGAACCCGGAGATTTTAAGTATCAGTACGATGCCAATGGACACCTGGATTCGGTATTTGCCGGCTCATATCAGCCAAAAGAATATTTCGGAGTCAACATGGGGATGAATTACAAGAATTTTGATCTTTCCATCGTCCTGATCGGGAGCCTCGGGGGTAAAATCTACAACGGCAAGAAGGCTTTTCGCCAGTCTCTACTGGACAATGTGGAGTCTTCCACTGCTGATAACTATTGGACGAATTCGAATCACAGCAATTCGGAGCCCAGGGCAAACGGTGGAGATCTCCCGGCTTCCACTTATTTCGTAGAATCAGGGAACTATGTCCGAATCAATAACGTAAATATTGGATATACGATTCCGGCCGCTGCCATCGAAAAAACTAAGGTCATCAGCAGTTTGCGGATATACATTTCGGCGCAAAACCCCCTTACGCTGAAAGCCTATTCCGGTTTCACCCCCGAAATTCAATCGAGCAGCCCGACCAGTGCAGGGATAGAACTAAATGCGTATCCTTCGGTCAAAACCTATTCTATCGGTGTGAATGTTGGATTCTAAAAACGAATTAAGCTAAGTGTATGAATAAGAAAATAATTTATGGGAGTATACTGATGGCGACTTTGCTGTCGGTGGCCTGCCAGAAGAATTTTCTCAATGTGCAGACTACGACCCCTACGCCGTCCAATGACCCAACCGTTGCCATGGACCTGGTTTCGGGGGTATACAGCAGCCTGATTTATGTTGATCCGGGAGGAGGTTGGAACTACGATACGCACGGAATCAGTTTCGTTGCAGCAACGGATATCATGTCTGACGATGCGGATAAAGGAAGCTACCTGGCTGACCAGCCGGGTGTCCTGGACCTGGATAATTTTACCGAGACTGCGGGAAATTCCTTCGTTGCTGCACTGTGGAACGGATATTATGTAGGAATCGGACGCGTCAATAATGCGCTGGCAGCGCTGGCCGTTGCGAAGCTCGATACGGCTACAGCCAACCGCCTGATTGCCGAAGTTCGCTTTATTCGCGGCTATTATTATTTCAACCTGGTTCGTTTCTTCGGCGGCGTTCCCATTGTCATAACGGTTCCCAACGGTCCCAAAGCAGCAAATTCCAACGCCAGCTATGTTACCCGGGCTTCGGTAACAGAAGTGTACAACAATGTGATCATTCCGGACATGCAATTTGCCATGAATGAACTTCCGCCCAAAGCCGGAACAAGCACTGGACGCATCAACCGCGGAATCGCAGAAGGCATGCTCGCCAAAGTCTACCTCTACCTCCAGAACTGGCAGATGGCCTTTAGTCTCACCCAGGACATCATCAATTCCGGGCAATACAGTCTGGTGCCTGACTATTCCACGATTTGGCGGCAAGCAGGCGATAACAACGCTGAATCCATTTTCGAAATTGAAACCGGCGGATTTGGAGGAACCGATGCGGGAATACCCCTGTATTCAGAATTTCAGGGACCCAGAAATGCCGGCGGCGGCTGGAACAATCCCACATTCCCCGATGCAACTGGGGACTTGGGTTGGGGATTCTGCACCCCTTCTACCAGCCTCATCAGCGCATACGATTCCGGGGATCTCCGGGAAGCAGCCTCCATCATTTTTGTTAACCCTAGCTTTGCAGCCCCGACCGGGGACACTCTTTGGGATGGTTTTGTTATCCCAAAGCGAAGCAGTGTGCAAGCCCTCTATTATAATTATAAAGCCTACCACAGCGAAAAGTTGGAGACTTTTTACGGCAATAGAGACCGGAAGGAGAAAAATATTCACCTCTTTCGCTTCGCTGAAGTACTGCTGATCAATGCGGAAGCGGCCAATGAGCTTGGCCAGGCTTCCACGGCCACCACGGATCTAAACCAGGTTCGAACCAGGGCCGGATTGCCCAATACGACGGCAGTATCTCAAAGCGACATCCGAACAGCCATCTGGAATGAACGCCGGGTTGAGCTAGCCCTGGAGCATGACCGGTTCTTTGACCTCGTGCGGACAGGCAGAGCCGCGCAGGCGATGACGGCGGCTGGCAAGAATTTTGCAGCAGGGAAGAATGAGCTGCTCCCAATTCCTTCTGTGCAGATAGCTCTTAGCGGAGGAAAACTGACTCAAAATCCCGGATATTGATGCTTATACCATTTTGCCGGCCGGCTGAAAAGGCCATTGTAGTACGATTAGGAACCATCCAGAGTGCTAAGTACCTCTTTATAACCATCGTGTCACTATTTAAAAACAAAAAATCAAGTGTATGAAAAAATCAAATCGAAACCTTTACTGGCTTATTGCGGGAACCATCGTACTGGCTGGGTTGCTCGGCTCTTGCAAAAAGTCAACCTCTGGCCATTCGGGTCCTAAGCCGCCCAACAATCCGGGGGGCTATGATTCCGCTAATCAAATTCAACCCAATGCTTTGGTGGCCTATTGGCCCTTCAATGGCAGTCCTACAGATGTTAAGCAAGGCCTTACGGGCAGCCTTACCAATGCTTCATATACGACCGGGGTCAAGGGTCAGGCATACAAGGGAGGAGGCGACAGCTACCTCCAGATCACCAGTACAGGGACTTTGGGCAGTTTGACAAGTTATACCCTTTCCGTCTGGTTCGAGGAGCCTGCGGAACCGATTAACGATACCACGGCCAACTACATTGCCGGCCAAGGCGCCCAAGGTTTATTCTTCATGTACGACACCGTCCAGGCCTGGAACCTGCTGCACCTGGATTTCGAACCGTACAAGCCCGTTTCCGGAGACTCCGTAGTGGTGCACGCTGGATTTAACAGCACCGGGGCGGTTGCTTATCAGGGCATTGTTCCTGCCGGTTGGCTGGATAGCGGCCTGAATAAGTGGGAACAAGTCGTCGTTACCTACGACGGTGGAAGTTCCAAGTACACCTTATATCAGAACGGCGTTGCCATTGGTGCAGAAACCGCCTGGTCGAGTGGTCAATTTGCAGCTACCCCTGCATCTATCTGGACCGACGGATCTGCCACGACTCCTTTCGGAAACATCAAGTACAAGAATCCACCTCTGGGCATTATAATCGGCGCCTTCCCCCAAGCTGTTCAACCAACGATCAGCAACAGCATCGGAGGGCCTCAGCCATGGTCGGGAAATTTCCAAGGCGCACTGGATGAGATCCGCGTGTATAATGCGGCGCTCAAC